>Ga0136644_10001599_pt1 | contig 17910 bp, 14 predicted proteins | sample C_130820_EF_Meta_FD_94780 | JGI IMG/M metagenome (GOLD analysis project Ga0136644, IMG submission 94780) | Freshwater microbial communities from Lake Croche, Canada to study carbon cycling - C_130820_EF_MetaG (v2) (version 2) | ecosystem: Environmental > Aquatic > Freshwater > Lake | place... | reverse complement strand
TAGAGGAGAATGTCTCCGAGCCCGTGGCGGCACCCAAGAAGATGTTCAAGAAGGCAGGGGCGGCAGCAGGTGGGGCAGGTGCACCCAAGGGCCGATAACCGAAGGGTCAAAAGGTCGAAGGGCCTCTAAACAAAAATAACACAATAGAATAGACAATGGATACCCTTGAGAAGTTACTCGCAGTTCCTTCCTGGGCCGTTGAATTTTGCCCCATCTACCTGATTGTTGCCGCTGTTGCGGTTTTAGGCAATCTTACGGTCCTTGCCTCTCTTTTGTTTATTGGCCCTGGCGCCCGTGCGGCTCTTGCCTCTGCCATGAAAATGTCCCTGCTTGGGGTTGTAGTTGCGCTTATCCTTAACTCGATCGTAATTGGCTTCATGGGCTCTCTCCAGTTCTGGGTGTGCAAGTCTGCGCTGTCGCCGAAGGAAGCATTCTCCGTTAAGTGTAAGTCTACTCAGGATTGCACAGCGGTTGCCGGACTTCCCCAGGGATCCGCCTGCACCTGTGGTGCTCGGGGTCTCTGCGGTAGCTGCATCCAGCAGAATAACATGGAGCCCTCACTCTTTTCTGGAAGTGATAGCGGCATCATGCCCTATGAGGGCTTCCGTGTTCGGGCGCCTTTTCAGAGGAATAACCGAAAGCACTAAACAATAGATCCGTGAATATAGAATATTCATCAATCTAGGTTGACTCATCCTCATCGCAGCAGGGGTTTGTTGGGCAAGGGACAGTAGGGAAGGCAGGGTTCACGCAGCACGGCTTTGTGGTATTGTAGTAAGGCGGATCTGGATTACGTGGCATATTATTTGCAAGCAATGTATTTAAGTGTGTGTTGGGATCAACTGCACAGGAACATCTAGACGGGTCCTGCGCCGCTGCAATAGTCTTAAGAGTTGCGTTGAACTCGCAGCACTTCAGGCGGGCACCCTGGTAGGCTGCTGTCATGGGAATGTCTGAGGCATCATAGTAGATCCCTGCCGGCCTGTCCGGAGGGCAACACCCAGGCACTGTGATGGCGCCAGCAAGAGGTGCACAGCCCACTCGTGATGCAATGAGGCCATCGATAGACCACTCCTGTTGCTGCCCATCTCCATTGCGCCCATTGTAGGGTCCACCCGCAGGCACTCGCACAGCAGAAGAATGCCAGTTGAGACTTGTGCAGCAGCTGGGGCTCGTGGAAGTGGTCAGGCTGGTGCACGACTTTCTTGACGCCCTGTAACGCACAACAGCCGTTCGTTGACTGGCATCGCCATAGGTGGCCGGCCCATAGGTTTTGGGAAGAGCCTGCATCTTTCTGCGTAAATATTCCGAAGCACTACTGCTCATATCCTATAGCAGGCATCTATTTTATAATGGTTTGGTCCTACAAGGAGGCAAACGTGGATACGGGGGCTGTGGGACGAGTCTAGTTATACACGGTGGTGGTGGCAGGGGTTTACGGAAAAACGTTGTAGTAGGCGCTACATTCCCCCTCAAGGTAGCTGTTTGCCTCCGCGTAGTAGCTTCAGAAGAACTCTGACCGCGCACGACCGTTGCAATCTGATCAATTCCGCGAATTCGTGGCACTGAGCGATACTGATGCAGTGCACCTGGCGGAGTTGTAACATAGGGATATGGATTAAGGGGGCCTGCCGGTGTAGGAAAGGGTGTGAACGTGCCCTGATTCGGTCCTACTGTAAAGGGGCACGCACTTGAAGATAGAGGGATCTGATTTAGTGTATAGATAGGACAGGCCGTTACTTTTGAGAGCGTGTAGCTTGACTCTTTTGGTGTTACAAAGGCGGGGACAGTGAGGATTATATTCAGGATCATGGATCCTGGTTCCTGTGTGCAGCTAGAAGGAGTCGTGACTGTGATCGGAAGGTAGGGAGTTGTCTGGAAGGCCGTCAGGATCGATCCATTTATCTCCACAGAACCTCCAAGATTTAACGGAAGAGTAAAGGTCAGCGGGGATCGATCGGTTGCCTGCACGTAGCTCGTCAGATCCACCGCGCGGCCATGGATAACAGTGAGGGTTAGGAGTGCAGTTCCACCATTGGAAATAGGCAGTCCTTCTACTAGGAAGTTTGGCGGTGGTCCTGGTGTATAGAGTTTTGTTACTGTATTACTATTAATGTTTGTAATGAATACAGCAGAGTTATCTGGATTAATAGCAATACTAAATGGATTAGCTCCTACAGAAAAAGTTGCAATCGTCGCATATGTTAACGTATCAATTTGAATTACATTATTAAAAGCATTTTGTATGACCCATACACTGGAATAATCGGGGCTTATTGCAATGGCGTTGGCGTTTGCCCCTACTAAACTGATTGTTGCTATTAAATCTCCCGTTGCACTATTAATAACATAGACACCAGAATTTGGAGTATCACTATCAGCGTATGTTATCCAGAGTGTTGAATTATCTGGACTTAGTGCAAGATTGTTAGAGAAGGAACCAGGAGTATATGTGTTAACAACAATATAATTTTGTATTACAGATATAGAACTATCTCTACGATTTAATACATATATAGTGAAACTATCATTGCTTATCACAAGCTGGGTTGGGAAAGATCCTACAGGAATAGAGCCACTCACTTCAAATGCGGCAACATTGATATATGCTACTGTATTATCATAATTATTTGTAACCCATACAGTTGAATTATCAGGGCTTATTGCAATTGCCTGTGGGTAAGTTCCTACAGTGATAGGCCCGCTAAAGTTATTAGTAGCAACTTCCATTCGAAAAACTCCAAAGTTTGTTGTTATCCAAAGATATGTGTTGAAGGGATCTATTGCAATTCCATTCGGGGATCCTGTGCTAATATTTATAACAGTATTGGTTGATTGATCAATACGAGATATTCCACTGCCCTCTCCATCATCACCCATATTCGCAACCCATACTGTTGAATTGTCTAGACTTATTGCAATACTGGATGGAGTATTTCCTACAGGAATGGAACTACAATCCTGATAGGGGGGTGGAGGCATAGGGACAACAGGCAGTGTGCAAGAGCCGCAGACCGGTATTCGAACAGCAGAGAGTGCGAGTTCTCTGGTTGCCTCGGTCAGCACACAGGTTTGTTTCTTGAGTATCCGCGAGCTCTCTGCATCCGCCATCCTTAGTCATTGGAAACAAAATAACAGCACTTGGTAAGGGGCTCCATGACACTTATGGTAAACGTAGGAATTGTGATCTTGGCGGGCATTGTCCTTGTTGTAGGTGCATCCTTCTTCATTGATAAGGCCGCCGCCAACAAGGTCATGTGGTATGTCATTATTGCGGCAGTTCCGCTCTTCCTGATGTCGCTGATCATCTGCTTTGACTGCGCCGTTATCCACCCGCGAGAGGCGTTTGAAGCCTTTGAGGACGCAGATCCCCTCCAGACACTCTTCCACGGGATCGGAGATGCAGAAGATGCGGTCTGTAAACTGATCACTCGCACAGATGAATTTATCCAGGGGGATGTAGGGAATCCCGGTATACAGAATCCTACACTGGTCACGGACGCGCAGAACCAAGCTCGTCAATCCGTTGGAGGTTCCATTACTATCTGTCCTGCTACCGGCATTCCCGAGACAGAAACACTGCAGGATGCAGATCAGCGCATGCAGAGGTTGGAGGCCACGCTGAAATCATTTTCGGGGCCGCGGATTCAGAAAGTATGGCAACAGAGTGTGGAATGCTTCGTGCCTCTGAATGCAGATATTAATGGCCCCTCACTCGCCTCTCTTCAGGATCGTCTGAAAGTCGTGCAGGACGCCATTGCTCTGCAGCAGGGTAAGTGGATCAAGGAGATTGATGCAAAGAAAGAGGCTCTGCAGCGCGGGGAGGCTTCGGATTGCGATAAACAAAAGGGGGTTGCAGCGCAGAAGGCAGCGTCCTAGGTCCTTACCTTGACTCACACATGAGTCCTAGGTCCTTACCTTGACTCACACATGAGTCCTAGGTCCTTACCTTGACAGCACGTTATGCGTGCGTCCTAGGTCCTTACCTTGACAGCACGTTATGCGTGCGTCCTAGGAACATAATACCAATCTGGCTGGAGTCCCGGATAGGATTCTTGAAGAGAGGAAACCACGGTGGCCTCCGTCTCCGTAATATAGGGCTGCTCAAAGTCCATGACCCGAACCTGCTTAGGCTTGCCTGTAATAAGTCGCACGGTCTCCCAGAACTCGGGGGTCAAGGCACCATGTGAATCCAGGCAAAGTGGCTTCGTATAGCCGGGAAAGACGAGAAGGCTGTAGTCTGTGTAATAATCGGCATTGGCCTGAACGCGGATGCCAAACAGATCGCTGGGGCTGCATCGAATACCGTAGACAAGCATGATGGATACTCATGTTTGTCTAAGATAGTTGGGGTGTCAAGTTTAGGCTGTGTGACTAGGTCCAGATCCAGCGCCCCCTGCTGCAGTCGCAGTTGCTGCACCTTTCCGAACGCCCGCCTTCACGGACCTGCGAATATTCCGCACAGCCTGCTTGTAGGTCCGTCGCTTCCCTTCACGAGAGCGAAAGTGTTCCGAAGAAGAGGCTGCTGCTCTGCGCTGCTGCTCCTTCTCTGCCTCCAGAATGCCCTTCCGCACATAATGGGCCTTACGTTCCGCCTTGGACATCGTGTTGCTCTGACCGGAGGAGGCGCGGTGAGGCGATGCGTGACGTGCTTCTAGAAATTCTTCACTTGCACTGAGTGCACGCATGCGAGCATCGAGCGATTCAATTCTCTTCTTCAGCTCTGCCTGTTCCGACAACATCTTCCGAATAGCAGGCAGGTCGCGCTCTTCATAATGCAGATCACCCCACTTTACATTCTTGAACCCTCTCATTCCTTCCCAAGCCATTATCTATTATCCGTTAAGATTTTATTGTATGCTTATTTTGAAAAGAGACAGCAAGGGGATGTCGATCAGGAGCTATGGCTTTTTATCCATTGAACTGGACGATGATCTGTCTAATATATGCGAGGTGCTACCGCAGGCCCGTGAGATTGCACGTCTAGGTAAATCACAGACCATCCAGGGCGAACCCTGGCGATTTCTGGATCGTAGCCTCATAGAAAAGGGCTCCTATGTGGGCTGGCATATGATTGGGCTCTACCGTGAAGGATCGTATGGTAAGATCTACAAGGCGGATCGGATGGTAGTATCCAGGAGGACTGACGGCCGCTTTGATGTAACAGAGGCGCCCATTGAGGTGATTATCAAACAAACGAGCCCGCCTGCGGGTTCCACCGTTCTCCCGGCAGAGGATGTGACAGCCCATACCTCCGAGGCACTCTTGCATGTGCTATCCTGGCAAACAATGCAGGACACTGTCCTGCCATCCGCTATTCCGCGCCCCTACGAGGTCTTCGGGGATTACAGCACGGAACTCGGTGGATGGCTCACCATGTCAATGTGTATGTCCTATGTCCAAGGCCGGACACTCTATTCCCATATGCAGCGGACCTGGAAGAAAGATACAAAGGAAGCCAATAGCCACTTTCTGGTGGAGCTCCTGGGGCAACTCGCATTCATCCTGTATCATCTTCAGGAGAGTCTGCGCCTGAATCACCGGGATGTCAAGATCAATAATATCATGATCCGGCCCAGGAAGGATTCGCTTCGGCTCGATCTCAGTGGTTCCTCTTTCTTCGTGAACTATGAACTGACGCTGATTGATTTTGGATTTGCCTGTGTGGGCTGCCCGCCTCCGCTGCCACCGGCTACCGCACTTCAGGCCGGCTCCTGGTTTCCCATGCGGGATGTCTGTTGCAAGAAAGGGCGGGATCTGGCGCAGCTCCTATTCTGTATTCATTGCTACTTTCCGCTGGAAGACTATATTACAACGTCTCTGTGTGCGGAAATCCGGTCATGGCTGCAGATTCCTTGGAGCGGCGGTGTCGCGAACGCGCTCAAAGGATTTACGAAAGAGGGGCGGCCGGCGAGCGGCTCGGTCTGTTATGATACGGGGATCTATGAGTTTTTGCGGAGGCCAGAGGTGGATCCGGTCAGCTGTGAACCGCTCCGTGTATTTGCTGCTTGCGCTTTGCTGAGTCACTAAGGCTTCTCAAGCTGATATTCGATATATTTAACGAACCGAGCAACAATGTCACTATCGACATAGTTATATAAATTCTGTAATGTTTTACCGGATTTGTATGGAACAGTGTAGTAGGCCGCATCAGGAATGCCGGCAAAGTTATTAGGGCCTGGGACAGCATTTTTATTCGGAAAGAAAGGGGGTGTCGCTACTGGCGGAATTAAACTTTCTACAGATACATTATTGAGCTTTGCGAGTAGGACTTTGGCGGCTATTTGCCCATAGTGAATTGTCGTGATGGCTCCAGCAGCCACAACATAATCATCCGCTGCAAACGGAAGGGTGGCAAATGTGGCAGGTGGTGTGAACTGTTCTTCCATTGTTTCAAAAAACTTCTGCCAAAAGTCGGTGACTGTAACAGTATCATCCCTTGCATTGCGAAATATCTTTTCTTCTGTAACAGCGGTGATGAATGCGTTTCGTTGAGGAGCAATGCCTGCACCTCCTCCTCTTAATGGATTCGGTAAATCAATCGGGCGATCATCGGTTGAAAAATATACGAAGGGGCCGCCCGTAACCCAACCATCCCGTAACTTCTCCTTTGTTAATAATGATACGGCTCCACGACAGTCCTCTACGCGACCTTGGATCATCATTGCCAAACTACTTTTAGAATCGGTTACAGCTGCAGCATTCGCTGCTCCTCCTGCTGCTGCAGTCCCCCCCTTTATGAGTTTTAAATCATCGAGTAACTGAGGCCGCTTTGAAAGATATAGCTTTAGCGTATCTACAATTCTCCGTATTAGAATATTCGTGACGCGTGCAGGGCTCAGCAGAGCTCCTTTAAATTCCGATACTTTAGCCTCAAAGGTTGCAATTCTATCGCTAAACATGGCTTCAAACTTGTTTGTTATAGAAGGAGTCCCCGCTGGAGGAATTCCAGCAATAGGTGCTCTATTAAAATCCGTCCCAACTCCCATATTCAATACTGCCTCAAACTGAATCATCAAGCGTCGCAAAATAGGCATTAAAACATCTTGATGATCCTTGATTCTAGCCTCATAGTTATTTACTAGCTCAACCAAATCTTCGCCTGTAAGTGCATCAATCTCGGCAGGCGTAGTATAGCTCTTAATTCCATTCACGAGCGGGGTTACAGTGGCAAGAATGAGCTTCAGAAACTCACGCTGCACATGAGTAATTGCAATAAGGGCTACGGTATCTTGTTCACCAATGAACTTAAACCATGTATTGATACGTGTTGCTATGAGAGCAGGTGTAGTATCAGTAGTTGCAACAGGGACCTGTGTGAATAAGATCTTCAGATCAAGAGGCGGAGTTCCCAGCCCCGCAGCATTGATTCCTGCATGCCAAATGGCAATATCGGCTGGATCGGTTGCGGCACCAGCAGGCATACCATGTGCATTCGCACCTACTACAGCAAATTCACCACCCCGCTGGACTTTCAGAGTCGATCGTTTCTTCTCTTTCCGTGATCGTGAATGCCGAACCCGTTCGAACATCTCCCTACAAGGGTCTCAGGAAATGCGCCAAAGGTGACATACGCATATAAAATCATTCAGTAGAGCAGATGGCCGAACAAAACCTGGAGGACTATAGCAATGGGCTCGATGCAGCGGATGCAGCAGGTGCCGGAGATGAAGGTCCTTCCTTTGAAGATGTGGGAGGCCCGCAGCTCAATCCCGCGGAGGCTCTGCAGCTGGCCGGCCCTCCCAGCCAGAAGACCCAGGCACTTCTGGAGAATCATCCCGAAATCAGTCCAGATTATGAAGACACTGTCCTGGAAAAGCTCGTTATCACGGAAGCCTATCCGCCTCTCGATAAGAAAGGGACTCATACATCCTGCCCCTTCTTGACCATGTATGAGCGCACAAAGATTCTCAGTCTCCGTGCATCACAGCTGGCCCATGGATCTCCTCCCTTCATCGACGTCCCCGAGTATCTCACGGATGTCTATGAAATTGCAAAAGCGGAGCTGGAGGCCAAGCGCATTCCTCTGATCCTCAAGCGCCAGATGCCGGATGGCAACTATGAATACTGGCGCCTGGCGGATCTTATGCTTCTATGATTGCTACGTTCGAAAAAAATGGATCCGTTTTTCAGGCGGAATAAAGCCGGGATCCTCCTTCTGGATGTCGAATGCGCGATACCATTCATCGAATTGTCGGACAGTATGATTAACACGTAGCATGGGCGGTGCATGCGGATCTGAATCCAGCAACTGGGCTGCACGCTTCATCCGATCTTTTGATTGCCATGAGATGGCAAAGGCCGTAAAGAACTCCCGGAGTTCTTCATCCGTCATTTTCCTCTTTAAAGCCCGTTGGAGTCCTTCGAGAGCAAACTCGAGACCTCCAATGTCCGCAATATTCTCTACCAGAGTGAGATCACCATCCACCGGCATCCCGCGATAGTCCACCGATTCATAAAGTCTAACTACAGCCGCAGCTTTCCGCTTATATTCCTTATCATCATGATCTGACCACCAATCTCGCTGATTTCCGGCTGCATCGTAGGTGCGCCCCTCAGCATCAAACGCATGACAGAACTCATGACCAATCGTGGCACCGATTGCTCCGTAGTTTGTGACCAGGGAGGCTTTGGGATCATAAAATGGGGCTCGTAGGATTCCCGCTGGCATCACAAATCGGTTCAGATCGGGATAATAGAAGGCATTCACTTCAAACACGGGGCGCCTCCATCCGCTGTTATCTTTGCTATTAGAGCCGCATACACCTTCCTTTAGCTGTGCCAGATTACTATCTGACTGTGCAGCTCCCAGGAAGAGACTATTGTCTAGATAACTCTCGGAAAGTCCACAGGTCGGTTCTGCAACTGCAGTGGACCAGGTGGAAAGAGACGGCCAACAGGCGAAGATCTCCATGGCTCTCAATTTCTTGACTGCTGCCTTTCTTGTGGAAGGTGCCATCCATTTCGTTGTCTCCAGGCAGGCTGCAGCAGCCTCCTGAATCATATCAATCATCGCAAGGATCTTCTGGCGGAAACAGGACTCATAATGTTTGGAGACCCAGAGGCGCCCTAAGGTAGCCGGCATTATCAATCGAATCATGGCTCTATGAAGGGTGGGGCGGGGCTCATCGGAGCCCATGCCCTGCATGAAACGATAGTTATACCTGAACCATGCATCACGGAGCGGACCCGACGGCACGCGCCCTGCAATCCACTGGGTAGCTAACAGGCCAAACCATCCGGCCCACCGACCTAGACTCCAAGATCGCATCCGGCTCTGAAGATGATGCATGTAGGAGGGTGACAAGACATTGTAGCGATACTCACGTAGTCGTTCTGCAGGAAGACCGAGTGATGTAAAGAGGCGTGCCCAATCGATTGTCGTGTAGTTGCTACAGAGGGCCGACCAGCTGAGTGCGTTTGTGGATCGGCGCGCATCGGATTTCTCTTCTCTAGTCGAGTATTGATGCGCGATTTCTCTCTCTGCAACATAGCCGTGCTCTAGGGCAGGCAAGCCCATAATGCGGGCCAAGGAGGCACAGTATTTCTCATAGGCCAGACGTTTCTTAACATAGGCACGCTCTGTCCAGTAAAAAGAGGGACCAATCTGGGGCGAACCTTCCTCCAAAAAGATCAGACATCGAGTTTGCTCATGGGGGTCTCCTTGCACATAGATATCCAGTGGTGTCTGAATGCCAACGCGATTCATCCAGCCGATGCGAGCCGAAATGTCGGACGGGGTGGAGATTGACATGACTGTCTGAAGGAGCGGTGACAGACCTTGTGGTATCTCTTCAATTGTTTCGAGGGATCGCATCAGTGTTTGAATTGCATTCGGCTCTTTGGCAGACACTTGCTCTTCAATGATTGCGTCGAGTTCCTTGTTAATATCCTCACGAATAAAATACGCCTGGGTAATTCGTGTTTCCGTATCGGGGATCTTCAAATGATCGAGCCAGTCTTTATTGACGACTCCATAGAAGTTATCGGCCTTCTTCTTTATAGTATGCCGATCTATCGTCCTGCCCTTCTTCCGTTTGTTGATGTGATCATGGCCCCGGCCCCGTCGCGTTTTTCTACTTCGCATGGCGACCCCTTACTTCCTCCTTCGAGTTTTTTATAATGATGCGGTCGCCGATACGAGTCTAGTGGCGAGGCGGCAAACGGAATGGATCGGAGGTGCGCAATGGAACGCTTCCCTAAAAGGCGAAATGACGGGTCGATTGCAAGAATTATAGTTTCCATGACGAGGGGTCCCTAATGAGGACAGAGGAAAACTTAATGGGCCAGTGGATGAAATAAAATCTGTCCCGTGGAGGTCCACCATTGATGGAGACGCCTGCCTGCTTCGGAACGTCGATCCTCTGTCGCAATGTAGACTGCCGCCATCTCATGGGGATGTTCATCTTGACTTACAGAACCGAAAAAGTCGAGCCAGCCTTCGGGTGCCTCCTTTAGGATCGCCATCCTCCATGTATCCCACCAAACCGTGATTGCGCCTCGGATACTAGGATACTGAGGATCTGTGTAGACTGCCAGCGGCCACCAGCGGCTTTTCCAACAGGACCAGACACCCCCGGCAGCCGGATTCCAGGTGTCCGGATTGCTGCGTTTGGCTGCACGAAGATCCGCTGGGAGGGAGGCAGGTGGCTCCCGGTGAAGTTCAAAGGACCAATTCTGACGATAAAAGCGCTTCCACGCCTCTGCGTTTCGCGCCTGAAAAATATGGATTAGTTCGTGATTAATGATTTCTTGTTTTTCCGTAGGTAAGATCGAATCCGGGATCATAATTCGATCACCGGTCCGGGTGTGGGGCATGCCGCCTTCGCAGGAATGGGATGTTTCAATGATTGTTGTCCCGACCGGCCCCTCACCTGTATGTTTTGGCACACAGGTGTGTCCCTGACGTGCAGCACGATCGGCGGGTGTCCAGGAGGCAATCCAGGGCAGATCACGGGGGTCATCGTGGTCGGGTGTCATGGGAGGATCGCCGTGATTGCCTGAGGTTTTGTAGCTGACATTAGCAATCCTGCGGGGATCTCGGTTAAAAATATCCTTTTCGGTGGCAACGGTGATATCAGCGGTCTGTGCATCGAGGAGTCCATCTGGGTCAAGGGGGCTCGATTCAAAGCCTTCGACCTCACTCCAGCTTCTGTAAAGGTGAGCTATTGCTAAGCCGGCAATGGCAAGGAACAGTATCTGTTGTATCATCTTCCTGTAAGATGTTCTACATTCGTTTATTTCTCTGGGGACTCGTTGCGGCTATGACACTGCAAGGATGGCTTCATGCGGATGAATATGGGTCCGCTGCGACTCTTGTAGGCGGAGTGACGATGACCATGTCGGTCTGGAGTGAATCGTTTATTGCTTCTGTAAAAGGATTTCTGAGTGCAGATCCAAAATTTGTAGGCCTGCCGCGCGCTCTTGTAACTGCCGCCCTACAGGAATCCGCACGCCATCCGATTATCAAGACACTGCCCCGGCTCAAGAGCACTCTTGAATCACATCAGAAAGTATGGAATTTGTTTCGCGATGCCCATGTGACGTGGTCTCTGGGTCATATGGATCTGATCGGCGGGCTCTATACAGAAGCGGCCCATTTGTGGAACTTCTGGCCTGATCAACAGAATGCCACACAGGTGGCTCTGAACGCAACACTGGGGGCTCGGTGTATGATGCGAACTTCTACCCGCTCTTGTTCTGCTGTAGAAGATAGGATTCTGGCTCTCACCCAGCGCCTTGAAAAAGAGAGGGCAGCCGAGAAGGCCTGGATTTCTGTGCTTGGGTTTCAGCAGTCAACGACGTGGAAGAAAGCGGAGAGATGGTGGATGGCAACACAGGAGGGTATGGGAGTCACTTCTGCAGAAGTGATACAGGATGTCATTGGTGTCGGTGTCGGTGTCGGTCAGGTTGCTGTCCAGCCTCCCCGTGAAACCCCCTTTGCGGCCTTCCAAGAAGCCCTACAATCTCTCCATAATGTGACGGATGTGGCCGATAAGCGAATTGAGGCGCTGCTGACCACTATCCACTCTATGGACCCGCCTCTGAATCCGTGGATACATCGTCTCCTTGTTTCACTGTTAGAGGGCGATCTCTGGGCCGCGACCATGGAGCATGTCAGAACACGCGAGTCGCGCGTGCGGGATCTTATGATTGCCGCGGGCATTCAAGAGCTCTGGAACACCCATGAACGGATCCTAGCGGCATCACTCAAGGCAATAGGAGATGCACAAAAGGGCAAGGTTGAGGACTGGTTTGGGGAAATGGCGTCCTATGCATGGTGGCTGCCGGATGAAGTGCCGGGTATAGTGCGGCGCTGCATTGGACAGGAGGGTGGAGATTGTAGTCGGATTGGTCCCACAGAGATTCAGGCACTGCTCGTCCAACAGCGAGAGCAGAACCGTATTCTGGAGGATTGGACGCGGCGTATCTTTATTGGTATGTGGAACGCAATGCCCGTTATTGGAGTCCTGTTTCTGCTAGAAATAATAGTGTTGATTCTGCCTCAGAAACGGATTGTAACATTTGTGCAAGGTTCGGAGCCGCCGATAGAAGATGCACCGCGTCATCAAACTCGCATTCCAGGGAAACCTATACGGTTTCTCAAGGAGTAGGTCAGAATGTCCAGACAACGGGCCAGTGGTCGCTGAAGCCAATTCGATAGACACGATGATCCTTGAGGAACCACGGCTGGTCGGCCCAGGTCGCACAGTGATCGAGGACTTGATTGGTTCCAGGAAAGGTGGGGCCGGAATGTTTTGTTAACCAGCGGCCTTCAGGCATCCAACAGAGTTCTGTATTCCAATCCCCCAGTAGGAGGGTGGGGACTTTGGGTAGGCGTCGTTCTGTTTCTGCGAGTTGGAAGGCTTGTGCCATGCGCACGGGTTCCGCAATGGGTCTCCATAACTCATCACAGAACTCGTAATCCGATTGCATGTGGGTATTAATGAGGCGAAAGGGTTTACCGGATCGCGCTGATCGGAACTCTACACGAAACCATCCCTTTGTGACCAGTGCATCGAGGCCCACTGCAGAAAGATAGGGATAAAGCCGAAAATCTGCGACAGACCAATCACAGGATCGGAAAGCGATCGCGAGCCCTGAGCCTAGAGCGGAGATAATATGGCCCTCTCGGGGAGGTCGGAGGAAGGTCCAGCCGGCTGCTTTGAAGGCAGCGGCCCATTCAGAGAAACGGCACCAGACCTCTTGAAGTGCTGCTACATCAGCATTCTGTATGATCCAGGCGGTGATCCCTGAGATATCTGTAGTAGGCCAGGGAAAACAGCGTACATTATACGACACGAGTCGCAGGTCCATTACTTGCGGCGGCGAGTTCTGCGACTCTTTGATGACGCAGCTGCTGATTTGCGGGTGGTCCGTTTCTTGCCGATGCGGCTCCGTGTGCGCCGAAACCCACCTGCATAGAATGGATTTTCTTCAGCTTTGGACGACATGATACCTGCTTTTTTATCTTCAAGGCGTTTAACTTTTTTTTCCAAATCTGCAATTTCTCTATCTGCTTGATTAAATTCTGCAGTTTTAGCGGCAACAACTGATTTTTCCGGAGTTTCAAAACCAGATAATGGTTTTATATTTTCTCGTTTTCTTCTTGCATCAGCAAGAGCTTTTTTTGCTTGATCTAATGGATCAAGAGGGATACCAGATTTTGCTTTTGATGCTGCAACAGCCACTGCACCGCCACCGCCACCAGCACCTCCTAATGCAACAGCATCTCTTTCCGAAGCAATATCAGCCCTTGCAATCTCCACTTTTCGCCCAGCGATTGCAGTCAATATCCAGGAAAGGGATCTATCTGGGGGTAGAACTCCAGCTATGTTATACACGATTGTAAACAGATTATCCGCCTTTTCCATAATTTCTGCATGCAGGTCTGGGGGTTCTGGAAGATCACTCTCATTTGGAAATATATCATCAACTATTTCTAGTAAATCGTTCAGTTCAGCTGATGTAATATCATCTTCATATAAATCGTAAAGTTCCTTATAAAGAGGTCTATATATATACGATTTATTAAATCCTTTATTATATTGAATTGTTGAAAATACAGAAGGGAAGCGGTCATCTTCAATTAATAATATACAGGCCAGCTCAATCAGCAGATCCTGTTCTGATAGGTCACCCTTAAAACATTGCAGCCGTAATTCAGATAAAGTTATTAACATATTTGTGTAATCTGCAATTAAAATGTCATTATTATTACTTTCTTCTACATAGTCGAAACAATAATGCAAATAAGCTTCTATTTTATAGAACAACTCAGCAATTGGGCTACGAGCTCCTACTGTATTTACTGTAGATTGTAAAAATGCTATGGCATCTGTATCTGTAAGCGCAGCTGGAGCTGCAGCTCCAGGTTCGCCTGGTAGGATATATACACCTTGCTGAATATTGTTTTCCTCTACTATTTTGGTTAATAATCCCGCATATGTAAAATTATTCTTATCCCACACAGTTATATTTTTAAATGATTCATTGTATGCACCACCTCGTTGACCGCGACGATCACTGCGACGATCACTGCGACCGCGACGACTTCCTCCAACAGAAGCAGCTGCAGCAGCTGCAGTCGCCGTAACAACAATGCCACTAATCATATCAGCCAATCGTTTTAATAGCTTTTGCGCAGCCTCTGATGGTGCAAAAAGTGTGGGTGTTTGTAATGAATTAAAAATTTCTTCTGTATACCCTAAGGCCTTCACTCTCTCCTGTTGTTTATCTGTTAGGTCATCATATCTAGCAGGTATCTGTAAAAGGTTTGGAGCCTGCCCTGCAGGCAGTGCAGGACATTCGGGATGCTGATATCCACCTGCATTATTAAGTAGCAAGTAATATGGATAGGCAGGTTCGCCAGGTGTGCTCAAACCCCAATCGATCGCAGTAAATTGTCTAAATGCATTTGCGACTGGAATAGCATCGGGAGGCACATCTGCTCCTGCTGCAGCGGCAGGTAATCGAGCCAAGACAGTATCTGCTGTAAATGCAGTCCCCTCTCGGTTTAATTCCTTTATAAGTCCAGTTAGTGTGGCGTATGTCCCATCTTCTTGATTACCGCCGGTCGCACGATTAATAAGCGCCGCAAATATCCTTTTCTGCAGTTCTGCCCGTGACAATAAAATAGGAAAGGGGAGCTTCGTTAGCCATAGCGCAAGTTGGTCTATTGATATAGTCGGCATAAATGTTTTCATAGTATTAATGATAGAGGAGAGAGTATCGCTGAGTGTGACCACCGGCTCTTGCTTTGTATGTGCCGCAATTAACGAATTAATACTTCGTGTTACACTGATCGCTGAAGAAAATAATGTCTCAATATCATCTTTAAATTTGGAAAGGAGATATACATACGCATCCTGCTTTATTAAATAGCGGAATTGTTTGGCTATCCCTTCTTGTAGTTCAGGTGCAGCATCGCGGTTTGCAGTGATAGCGGCAACTGTGGCTCGAATTTTCTGTTTTAATTCGAGTGCTCTACTAAATAGGCATCCAATAATAGGAACAGCAGTCCCTGTATGATCATGCTTAAAAATGCTATTTATGTGCCGATCAATCTCTGCAAATAGTTCAACACCTTTTGCGTCTGTGAAGGCATTAATATTGCCAATAATTGTCTGTTTTTCATTTTCATCCAAGACCATGGCGCGCGGATCAAAACAGTAGAGCTTGGCTCCATTTTTGGACATTAACAAAACAAATGGTAGGCGTAACCATTTTGCAACTCGCAACAAAAAGGTATCATTCGTTACAAGCGTAAAAATGAGACCAAAATTGTGCCACAGAAAGGCAATAAAATAGGCCTGGGCCCAATCGAGCAATTGCTTGGCCATCATGACCTGCGCCTTTTGTTCATTTGATGGATCTGCAGGGTTGCCTGGATACGCAATCGATACAGGATCTTTCGTTTTCTTGGACTTGCCACGACCCATCATGGCAGTCACGGCTGCTGACAGGCCATTCAATGAAATAGATTGCTTAGCATATATTGTTGCAACGAGGGCGCCCTGGTAGAATATTTCTAATGAGCAACCTTCTGCTGGTAGTCCAGCACGATATTCTGCAGGAATTGGGACACCCCTTCGAAACACATGCTTGCTGTCACCATAAAAGTTATATACGGTAAATGATTCTTGTGCACCAGGATCACTAAATTCTCGGAAGGGCGCTACGTTACACTCAAACGCAGAAGATATCAAGGTTGCCTTCGTTAGATCAACAAATTTGGCACCGTGCAGGGCCACTGCATCCTCTGTGGGTGTGCCCGCTGCATCCATAAATTGCGGCAAAGACTGCGCCCAGAAAGCACGCACTGATTGCTTATTGGCTGCGTCGACATAATGCGGTAGTAAATTGAATGTAATAGAATCTGGAAGTTTTCCAGTGGAACCAAATGAGCACGCGAGTGCACACACGCTCACGCAGTTGGAACCTTCTGGGCCATTCCGCATGCCCGAGCCAATCAGGCACTGTTCTAATGGGTCTTGAGCCGCCACCACACCTTCCAATGGATTCAGTCTCTCCAACTGTTCGGCTATGACTTCTGGCTTTGCATTGAACCCGCCCCCTTTGTCACTCTGTGGAGTTAATACGAGATCTAGGACACCGTTGAAATTGATCAGAGGTCGGAAACCAGGGGGCGGTCCATTCAGAGTTGTAAATACAGAGCTAACTAGAAATCGTGTATAGAATCCATTAATTAAACTGCCGTAATCATGCGCGCCGTCGCATACGATACGCAGGGCAACATAGGGATCGAATCCGGCAATTAATACTAGTCTAGACCATATAGTTTGATCGGCTGGACTTAGCCCCGTAAAGGTTGGCCTTACTGCCAGCGCATCAATGCGCGCATCAAATTGTGCAACTGGTTGTTGAATTCCCTTGTCAAAATTTGCCTTCTGTTGAGCATCTAATGCTATATCTGTAGAGGAGGATGATGATGCAGAAGCTGCAGCCGCAGCCGCAACTGTTCCATCTGTGATTGTAAAGATAGGTCCTGTGCTGGGGCCGGGGCCTGGACCGCCACTACCTCCTGCTGCTGCTGCTGGAGCTGTCGCTGGAGCCGCTGCTAGTGCAACTGGTATTACCGTGATCGGAAGAGGCATGTCCTTTCCAATTCGATGAGGTAAGGCGACCCATTTTTTATCTTTAAGAACAATATGAATAATATTACGTGGGATAACAGCTTCTGACTTAGGTTCCGCAGCTCTCTTTCCTCGTTGATCCAGGCGCCTTTTTATTTTCTTGTGGCGTGCAGTTAGGGGTGGTGCTGCTGCTGCGGTTCCTGCTGCGACTGCGACTGCGGCTGCGGCTGCGGTTGCTGCTTGTTTATCTCTAATTGCTACAGCACGGGGCCTCAATTTCTTCGCTGCTGCTGCAGCATCCATACCTCTACTGTAAAATGATATATTGGTATGTATCCAAACTGATAAATACCAAAATACATATAACGTATAATTGTAGTTGCATTGCTACTGTCTAGGAGTGCAACCACTAGGCTGTAGGGTGACTACTGTCGCCACTCCTTACAGTCATCATGGCTGCCGTAGTTACCGCTTCGCCTTCCAGGAAGCCGGATAGTCACTACCGTTCCTATCGCTTCCTTGCAAGCTCAGGGATAACTACTGGCGCCATTCAGCTAGGAGTGTAACGACGACGCTGTAAGGCGGCAATGGCCGTAGGCTATTGCCGCCATTCCTTACCACAATTCAAACACCGGATGAAGATTGTCATCGGCTCATCCGCCGCCCGGGTCTGCATTTCCCAATACCTCGTCTTCGACTTCTTGCATCGCTTGCAGGTGAAGAGTGTCGATCCCTCCTCCTGTGGCCCCTCCAACATAAGCGTCTCCCGCTTCATGTGCTCATCTGCTAAGGCCTGCCAGTGTTCCGGATAGAG
>Ga0136644_10001598_pt1 | contig 17910 bp, 17 predicted proteins | sample C_130820_EF_Meta_FD_94780 | JGI IMG/M metagenome (GOLD analysis project Ga0136644, IMG submission 94780) | Freshwater microbial communities from Lake Croche, Canada to study carbon cycling - C_130820_EF_MetaG (v2) (version 2) | ecosystem: Environmental > Aquatic > Freshwater > Lake | place... | reverse complement strand
TTCTTGGTTTTTTGATATACACACTATAACTGGTTTAATCATCTTGTATAAAATATAAATAATGTTCTATTTATATTTTATTTTTTTAATTCTTTTTTATATTTTTTCTTTTTTATATTTTTTCTTTTTTATATTTTTTCTTTTTTATATTTTTTCTTTTTTCTATTTTTTATATTTTTTCTTTTCTATATTTTTTCTTTTTTATAGAGATACAGATTGTTGGGTTTGGTCAACACTATCTACCTTAACATTCTTGTGAAAGTGAGGACTCATATACTTTTGAAGATTGAAATAAGTTAGTTCATCAGTGGTAGACAATTTAAGAAGTGATGCAAGCTTCTCATCAGGATTAATCTTACGACCATTTCCCTTATCTTGAAGTTGATGTGTTCTGATGTAAGCATTGATATCACGAGTTACTGCAGTCCTTGCCATTTCAGTTCCCTTGTCCTTTCCCAAGAAGTTAGCGAGTTCATCACTAATCTTTGTAGGCTTTACAAATCCACTTGGTGCACGATTTCCAGACTTTCTCTTGCGTCTAGAATTATGCTTTTGCGCAACCTTGAGTTCTCTAGACCACTTCTTTTCAAGAACTCTAAACTCGCTCTTAAGTGATGAAATAAGAACACCAATTTGCTGGATCTTACTGAAAAATTCGTCAGATTGCGCAACAAGTGAAACCTCATTGTCACAAACAACTACTGCCTCCTCAACAACAGTATTTTCTACAGGTTCTTCTTGAACTGGAACTGAAGGAGCAGATGAAGAAGATGTTTGAACCTCTTCTGCACCAGATGATGCAACCTTAACCCTTGACTTCTTTGCCTTGGGTTTAATATCATTAGTAGAAGGAACTTCTAGAGAAAGAGTAGTTGTGGTAGTTTCTTTTTGTTCGACAGGTGCAGGTGCGCTCATTGTTGTTTGTTCGGAAGTCTTTGGTTTATTTGTTCTCGCCATTTATATACTACCTAAATGATTACTTTTTATATTATTTTACGCCTTATATATATTAAATCTAAATAAGTTATACAATTAAAATATAAAAAACAAAAATATAAAAAACAAAAAAGGAAAAAATAAAATATAAAAAACAAAAATATAAATAAAAAAGGAAAGAAAAATTAAATATGGTTTACTGATTGATACAACCACGGCAATGATGCTGCAGCAACAGGGTTTACAAGGGTTAAAGCACCAAGAACATAATAAGACCCCAATGATTTACTATCATTATCAATTCCAGTATTTATGAACCTATCTAATAAATTCAAAATATTAAATTGAATATTTGTTAATTTTCCTTCATTATTATGAAAGTTCCTGAAAGGATCTCCGTATGGTGGACAAATATTTCGTTTTATTTCAATAGTAAGCTGAGCCCTATAATCCCATATATCATATAATTCTCTCACAAATTTATATAATTGAACCTTATCCAAAGAGAGAAACCAATGTGGTTCACTATAATTTCCAAGTGCATTTATATTTTGAAAAATGTCTAATGTTTTAAGTTCAATTCTTTTTTGAATAGATAAATCACAATTAATATCACCAATAGTTATTTCAATATTTATTTTCAATACCTTACTCATTCTAATAAGTTGTTCAATATTTTGAATAACATTAGTATTAATAGCATTTCTATTGTATGGGTTTTTTATATCTTTATCCGATTTAATTATTAGATTATATATGGAAATTATATTGAACCCATAAATGAATCCGTCTGTATCTGTAAAACTGAAAAATTGAGATAAACTCAAATCACTAATATCTTCCATAGTCAAAAAATCGGTTTGGTTCGTGCATAATTCTCTCTTCAAATATGCTGGACCTTTTAACTTATTATATTTTCTTTGAATATAGTTTCTGAAATTTCTTTGAATTTTAACAATATACGATGAAAAATATAAAAAAACGAATAATCTAAATAATAATTCATTTCTATTTCCAGCAATTTTCAATTTATATTTTTTTGCAAATATTTTTAATTGTTGGATGTTATATTTATTACTGAATATGGGAGAATAATCTTTGAATTTATTGAAAATATTGTAATCTATTTCATTTTCTTTTAATTTTGAATGTTTACAAACATTATTGTTCTTTGAGAACACAGGTTTACACTTGTCATTCAAAAAAAAAATATATTTATCTAAATGCTCACGGTCTTTTAAATTTTGGGTAATCATAAAATATATATATATATTATTTATATATATTCTTTGTATTATTTTTATTAAGAAATATATTTATGATAACACTTTAATATCATAATAAATATTAATAAAAAAATAGATTTAAAGAGTAGTCAATACAGTATAGTAACAACCAAGAAAATAAAATGTCAGACACAATCGTAGATGCAACTCTTTTAAATGTCAATAATATTAAATATTCATCTCCTAAAGCAAATGCTTCGGGTGGAAAAAGTATTAATATTTTAAATAAACAAACTAACTCAGGATTAAGATTATCTACACCATTAATGCTTACTTGGGGTGCATCTGATTTTACCGACCCAAACACCGGTAAAGGAAATGGAAAGTTTGAAATGTCTCTTCAATTTCCAAGTGAAGATTATAAGACGGAAGATGCCAGTCTATTCTTGAAAAATATGCAAGATTTGGAAAAGAAAATCAAAGATGATGCATTGACTTATTCCAAAGAATGGTTTGGGAAGGTTCATAGAAACGCAGATGTAGTTGATGCTCTTTATACTCCAATGCTCAAATACAGTAAGGATAAATTCTCTGGAGAACCTGATTATAATAGACCACCTACAATGCGTGTCAAAATCCCAATTTGGGAAAATGTATGGAAATGTGAGATTTATGATGAAGACGGTAATAAACTATTCCCGAGTTTAGATAGTTCTGTATTATCTCCAATTGATTTCATTCAAAAAGGAACAAATGTAGCTGTATTAATGCAATGTGGCGGCATTTGGTTTGCAAATGGAAAATTTGGAGTAACTTGGAAACTTCTACAAGCAGTGGTTCAAAAACCAAGGGCATCATTGACTGGGCAATGCTTTATCAAATTGAAAGCTTCTGATAAAGAAAAATTGAAGTCAACACCAGCACCAATTACCGAAAATATTTTGGATGATGATAGAACAACGAATGTAAATGTTAATGTTGAAGACTCTGATGAAGAGAATGAAAGTGATGATGAAGACAATGAACCACCACAACCCACTAGTGTAGAACAAACACCTAGTCCTTCTCCGAGTTTAACCGTTCAAGAAGTAAAACAAGAACCTGAACCTGCAAAGAAGAAGATTGTTAGAAAGAAATAAAATATATAAAAAAGAATTTAAAGAAATGAAAAACAAAAAAAATAAAAACGAAAACCAAAAAAATATAAAAACGAAAACCAAAAAATATTTAATTTTTTAATTAAATTAAATATTTTCAAATACTTATTCAACAATTGTTATTTTTATTATGATATCACTTTTGTCAACAACATCATATAAATTATTCTCATTTATTTTTGTTATTCCTTCTTTTCTAAAGACAACTTGTTGGTTCTTCTTAAAATACAATTTATCCAATTTAATATTTAACTTTTTTGTTTCACACAATTCATATTCAATATATTCATCGGTTATTAGAGAGAAATCAAAATTCACATTCAATTCTACTATAATATTATTATTTTCATCTATATTTATATTTTCAGGTAAATCTGGAATACATTTTACTATTATATCTCCGTCTTCTCCATCAAATAATAATTCATTATGCCATAAAGGAACAAAATACAGATTATTGTTTATTTCTAGTTTATATATATTATTATTGAATAAATCAACCATCTTTGGGTTCAATACATATATCATTATATCCTTGTGCTTATCTATAATTATTTTTCTTATTTTTTCTAAAATACATTCATTTATATGCAGTATATCCTTGTATTTGAATATAAAATTGTATATCGTTATTATCTTCTCTCTATCTATATTTTCAAATAACTTCAATGATATTTCCTTATATCCACAAACTATATCCTTTATTATTGAAGAAATGAAATTACCTTTTCCCTTTATTATTCCTTCTATAAATAAATTCAATAGATTAATATATTCCGAATTATCTTCTTCGTTTTTATTTTGATTTTGATTTTGATTTATATCTATTTCTGATTTCAAGAAGTGAAATGCTTCATTCAACAATTTAAACTTTTCGGTAGATATCTCACTATTATTATTCTTGTCTGGATGATACTTGAGAGATAATTTATGATACTTTTTTTTAGTAAGTCAATTGTTAAATTATTTATGTCTACTTCCAATACTTCACAAGCAAATAATATATTCATATTTTATTTTATTTATTTTTCGTTTTAAGTATTTAAGAACAGTAATATATTATCAAGATATATGAATTTTGTATTTGTGGATTGCTTTGATATAAAATGGAACGGATATACTGCTAGATATGAAAGAGGCGTATCTGGAAGTCATAATTCTCAAATGTATCTCGCAGAAGCAATTTCTAAAGATATCCGAAATTCAGTTGATTTTGTTTCAACTGAAAACAACATTATTGAATGTCATTATTTAGATGTTAATTATATAAATATTGATAATTTTGAGAGAACCGAATGTGATTATATCATTATTCCTATGGAACTTAGGTCATTGATTATTTTGAATAAAATACAATCATATAAGAAGATCATAATTTTAACACACAACGAGTTTTCTTATTGTAACTTATTGGCTCAAATAGAACCAAATAAAATATTAATCTCTTACATTTCAGAATTTGCAAAAACAAATATTCTGAACACGCAACCTTTCTTGAATAATTATAAAAGTATAATACTTCACAATTCCATAGATTACAATGACTTTATTAATTATGTGGATAATTCTAACAAAGAAAACCAATTATGTTATTTTGCGTGTATTCAAAGAGGATATAAAATGGTTGTTGAAATATTGAAGAAATTGGACAATTACAAATTAGTTACAAATACCTATGCTGATATTCATCGGAATTTATTTATTACTAGAGAGAATAATGTTTTTGTCTTGGATAATTCTTCTAAATACAATATTTTGAACAATATTTCAAGAAGTAGGTATTTCGTTTATCCTTTAATAGATCTAGATAATAATTGTATTCATTATGATACATTTTGTTATGTTGTTTTAGAAGCACTATTACTTGGAACAGTTGTAATTGCACCAAAAATTAAAGTATACGAAGAATTGTATGGAGATGCGATTTGTTACATAGAGACAGATGATTTGATACCAAAAGAAGACTTATTATATTGGAAAAAATATAATCATAATTTTGGATATCCTCTTTTGAATAGATATGTTGAAAAAGTAAAGTTGTTAGATGAAAATGATGAATTGAGAAATTCTTATATTGAAAAAGGATTATCATTGCGACATAATTTTAAATTTTCAAATGTTAAAGTAGCAAGCCAGTTAATCGCTTATTTGAAGAATGAAGGAGATGAAAGAAATGAAGAAAATAATCTTTATTCTTCAAGTTATTCTGAAAAGAATATAGTTACTGTTTTTGCTGGAAGAGAGAAAAATATGGAAATATTATGCAAATATCTTAGAAAAGCGTTGGATTTGAAAATCATTGATGAAGTTCATTTATGGAACAATACTAGATGCCTTTCCGATGAAAAATATATAAAGAGTATAAGTAATTTAAAGAGAGTTTCGAATGCCACTTCCTTAAGTTATACATTAATCAATCCAGTTATAATTAACAACTCATTTACCTTGCGTGTTAAAGGAATTGGTAATATACAAATAATAATGGATGAATATGAGATTATTTTGGGAGAACGAAACACAATTTTCTTTAATAATAATAAAATTTTCTTTTCAGAAAAAGAGAGAGAAAAGGAAAAAGAGAGAGAAAAAGAAAAAGAAAAGGAAAATAAAAATAAAAAAGAACATAAAGAAGATAGAACAGAAACAATTAAATTTGCGATTATTCACAATAATTTACTTATTTACAAAAATGGTTCCTTATTCATAGAAACAATTATTTCATATAACTTTCAAATTAAAAATGTATATTTTAAAACAACTAATGATTCTGTAACAATCCTAGATTACGAACCCATCAATAATAAAGGGTTTTATTTTATGGACACTTGCGAAAAATCGTGGAAAAATTATTATCAATATTATACGGATGAACAATATAAATGCTCAACAATAATTAAATGCGACGATGATATTGTTTTTATTGATTTGAAGAAGTTGCCGAACTTCATTGATTTCGTTAAAAATAACGATTATGATTTAGTTTTTGCTAATACAATAAATAATGGCGTTTCTGCTTATTATCAACAAAACTATTTTGATTTAATTCCTTCTACATTAATGAAACTAGAATTTCCAGATGATAATATATATGGTTTAGGTGGTGGTGGTTCTTTATGGAAAAGCGGAGAGAAAGGACAAAAATTGCATAATTATTTTATAGATAATTATTCAACATTTGTAGATTATAATTTTCACAATATAGTTATACCAATTAATACAAGGTTCAGTATTAACTTTTTCGGTTTCAAAGGAAGTAATTGGCACAAAATATCAGATTGTTATTTCGATGATGAGAGAATATTAACAGTAGATTATGTAAAAAATAGAAATTTCAAAAATATATTATATTGCGATTTATTCGTATCTCATCTCTCTTTCTACAAACAAATAGAGACAAACATAGATTTGAATTATTTGATAAATAGATATAATCAATTATTTCAAATTATGAATAATAGAAGTTAAATTGAAAAAATAGTTTTCTAAATGATAAATAGGACGATAATTATTGTTATAATAATGAAAAAAATTGTATGTTTTAATCAATAATCCTGATAAATATTCTCCCTTTATTTTATCTTTTTTTATCAATGAAGATAAAATATACCATATGCAATCATTTATATTCAAATTATAAATTAGTATATCATAAATTAAATCTCGGAATTTCAGGAATTTTATGTCGTCTATATTTATAATTGCTTCTAATATTTTATCACATATAATTTTGTGAGGTTTCATTAATTGATTTCCATTATTGGATATCTTCAAACTCTTTATATTTTTTATATTTTCTAAACTGAAATTCTTCGGAATTTTTGTATCCACAGACAAACATTTGTTATATTGCGTTTTAGATGGTCTAGGAATATTTATTATTTCACAACAACTCAATATATTATCTGGAATAAAACTCAATTCTTCTGTTATCAATATATACTTTATGTCTATTGAACTATAATGGTTCTTTTGCATATAACTATAAAAGTTATCTAATAATTCGTTATGGATTTCATTGAAGTATTTGCATAAAATTATTCCATTCTTTTCTGGTTTAGAAGATATAATATCAATAATTTGAGAATTTATTTCGTGCCATAATAATTTAGAGTTGCACCCCAAAATAGACATATCAACCTCATAATGTATATCACTTATTTTAAAATAATATTGCAATTTATTGTAAGTTATGCTTATTTTCTTTTCATACTTCAACTCGGATGGACTATATAATTTTATACATCTTAACGCTTGAGTATACTTCCCAACTCCAGAAGGACCGTAGAATATAATATTTTTTAGGTTATTTATTTTTTTAGGAAACTTATTGAATACCTTATCTAACTTCGGATGTAAATTAACTGTCTTATTGGAATTAATATATTCTTCAAAATGGGTTTCTTGGAACTTCATTATATAGTTTATTCAATATTCTTTATCTTTTTATTTTACATTTTTATTTTACACTTTTCCAATAAATAATAATTATGGTTTAAAAACAGTTGAAACTATTATTATAATGATTATTGTTAAAGACTATGACCAATATGATGAACAAAATATATATTTCTGCGAACCCATAAAAAATAATGTAATAAACAATAGCTATTTCATTAAAATAATTTATTCTAATTCTCTCTTCATTTTAAATGGGATTAACTTATTAATCCAGTTGAATGATATTATTTTGAACAAATACTATAATAAATATAAATGCACATTCAATCCTTCTATTCATAAAGACTTTATTGAAAAATATAGAATCATTGAGAGAAATATTTTAAGAAAAAGCAATATAAAGAAAATTCCGCAATACAAGATTTACGACCAAATTAAAAATGGTAATATAAAAATTTTTTTATTTAACGATGATGTAATTGTAGATAATTACTTTATGTTGAAAATATCTGGAATATGGGAAACAGACACACATTTTGGACTTACATACAAATTTCATAAATTATCCATCGGTAGTAAAATTTGCTAAAATATAACCATAATACATTAAAACTCCTATATTTATCGATCCAATTAAATAAGAGAGAAATATGTATATTTTGTCTATTGGTTCATTTACATTTATATACAAACATAATTGCAATACAATTAATACAAATGAAATAATATTATATTTTTTGTATTCTAAAGGCAATTTCAATGTTTTATTATAATAATTAATTATTAAATATAATGAATAAATTATATTTTGTAATATAATCGTGCACGCAATAATTATATATGGATTTTTAAACATTATCATTATTGTAGCAATTATAAATAACAAATAACCAATTATATTTCCACTCATATTTGTGGTTGAATTACTAAACATAGATAATAATGATATGATCGTGCCAATTAACACTAGTGACGAATAAAGGGGGCTCATTTTATATATTATTTTTTTATTTTTCTTTTTCTTTTCTTTTATTTTCTTTTATTTCATTTTATTTTATTTTATTTTATTTCATTTAAGTTAAAAAAAATATTTTGTATTATTATTATTAAATATGTTAAGAAAAAATGATCGCATACCTTCTCAAAATACAACCGTTAATACTGACAGCACAAATTATCCAATCATCAAAAACTTAAATGAATACATGATCATAAATAAAGTTGTTAGTATCCATTCAGAAGATCGCGATATGTCTAAATATCCCCAATCCAATACTTTTGAACTTGCGCTTCCAGATGATATACAGAATATTGTTGCAGTAAAACTAGGAACATATACTTTTCCTTCTAATTACGATGTCTTCGTATCAGATTACAACAATGTTTCATTAAGTTTTACGATAGAAAACCCTTATAACCCAGCAGACAACGGGTTTTATGATCCATACCTTGACGCAATGTATCAAGCATTATATTCACATATTGACGATTATTACTATCTCTTTATAACTGAAGGTTATTATACACCTACTCAAATGGCTACTGAGTTAACAAACCAGTTTAATAAAACAGTTACAAATTTTATCTATAATTATTTCACTGCGAATTTTCCTCAATATGTAGACCAATTCGTTAAGTCAGGTGGATACACTCAATTTGTTGTTGTATATAATCCAGTTACACAATCATTGTGGTTTGGTAACAAAAGTTCAGGGTTTACAATTACGAATGATGATAATTATTATAATGTAACTAAAAATATAGAAAATGCTATTTACTGTAATAATCCAACTAATATAAATTATAACTTGGATGTTAATGAGTATAGTGATTGGGGGTTACCTTATTTTCTAGGTTTTAATAGATGTCCTATTCCAAGTGTTTCAAATTATAGTGCTGCAATTGTGAATGTCCCACCGGTTCCACCTTTTGTTTATCCCAAATTCAATTATGGAGATGCACTGACACCTGGAGACAATGGATACTGGCTTCTTCCTGATCCATCATATAATACAACAACCGTTTATTTTATGGAATCTCCAGGTAAAATAAATTTGTTGGGGTATTCCCACATATATATGGAATTGAATGGATTGAATAATGTTGATGAATCTATACCTTTCGGTTTTAGCACTGAAAAATATACATCGCATAATAATACAAATAGAGGAACTCATAATTCTGCGTTTGCTAAATTAGCTGTTACATCTACTCCAGTCTCTCAATTTTATGATACAAACTCGGAAACTATTTCTATTTTCAATCCACCTATAGAGAGAATATCAAAGATTAAAGTAAAATTCAGATATCATAATGGGCGTGAAGTGAATTTTGATAATTTCAATTTTTCATTCAATCTTGTTTTTGAAGTATTGACTCCACAAATATTAAGGAATTTTACAACTTACAATCCAGCACAAAGTGCTATTTATGGTTCATCTAGTTTGTCATCGAAAAAAGGATAATTACTTATTTGATTTCTTTATATTCTTTTTTATCTTTTTTATTTATTTATAGAAACCCAATTTTTTATTATATCTGGATTGCAATTTCTATAATCATAATTGAAACCATTCAACTTTATAAAACTAGGTTTCTTCATTTTTATTGTTTTATAATAAATATAATCTCCATATTTTCCATTTTTTATAATAATATTTTCATCAATTATTCGAATAATATTCTTATCTTCTAAAGTAATAACTTTCAAAACATCTTCATAACTAATATTTTCTATTGGTCTATTTCCAAAGCAAGATAGATTTTTATGTTTATCACCCCAATTAACATACAACCCATATTTTCCTTTTTTCAATACCAAATCTTCATCCTGATAGCGACCTAATATTTGGCCAGGTTCTTTAAGTTCTTTTTTAATATGTTTTACGGAACCATTTGAAGGCATCATCTTTTCACACAACTGCTTGACCGTAGTATAATATTCTCTACATAATTCGTGCCATATTCTTTGCCCACTTGTTATTTTATCCAACTCTGTTTCCAAACTCCTCGTATAATCATAATTGAACAATTCACAGAAATGATTATTCAAAAAATCAATTACAATTAACCCTAAATCTTGAATTACTATTTTATTCTTTTCATTTCCGAATTCTCTCGTCGTTTTTATTTCATTTACTACATTGTCTTCCAAATTATAATCTTCGCATTCTATGGTTTCTCCTTTTATATCTTCTATATTTACATATCCTCTTTCTTTTATCTTTTCTATTAACATTGCGTAAGTTGACGGCCTTCCTATTCCCTTCACTTCCAATATTTCTATCAATTTTGCTTCTGTCAAATTACTTCTACTATTTTCTATTGATACTTTTGATGATATTTTTTTTGAATGGAACATTGTATTATCCTTTATTGTTTTTAAATAACTGTAATAGTTTTTAGAATTTTTCTTATTTTTTATTATTTTCCATCCAAGAAAGATATCCATTTCTGAATTACGAGAGAAGAATAAACCGTCTGGACAAGAAAGTCGCGATGTTATTGAATAATATTCGTATTCCGCCATTACACTTTCTAATGCATTACACCATATTAAATGATATACCTTCTTTTCTTTTGGAACAGTTATACTCGCAATGTTTGTCATAATATTCGTTGGTCTTATTGCTTCATGTGGTTCTTTTGGTTCAAATTCCATAATCAAATCATCTATTTTTTTATTTATAAATAATTCGTTGTGTTCTTTTTTTATAAAGGATTTCATTGATTCAACAAACTCCGAACTATATTTTTTCGTATCTGTTCTAATATATGTAATATATCCTTCTTCATATAAATTCTGGCATATTTTCATTGCTTCTTTTGGAGATATATTCAGTTCTACACTACATAGTTGTAGAAGTCGCGATGTTGTAAGTGGTTCTGGAGGAGACATTGTTTTTTTCACAGGAACACTACAAGAATAAGAATGTTCGTAATGAATGCATTTTTCCAAAAAACATTTGATTTCGTCTTTACTTTCAAATCTCTCGTTCAATTCAAAAGGTATTATATTACTCGTAAAATATCCTGTAGTATTATATACTTTCTTCTTTTTCTCATTACTCTTTTCCAAGAAATTATCATAAACTATCTTCAATGCTGGTGTTTGACATCTTCCAGCTGACAATGGTTTATTTTTATTTTCGGATAAATGTTTCCATAATACTGGAGTAACAGAATGACCTAACAATAAATCTAATATCTGTCTTGATTGTTGAGAGAAAACTACATCCATATCTATAAATCTATGGTTTTCTATAGCTTTTTTAATTGCATTTTCAGTTATTTCATGGAATACAATTCTTTTTGTTTTATCTACTGGTATTCCAAATAAGATACATAAATGCCAAGCAATAGATTCTCCTTCTCGGTCATCATCCGTTGCCAACAATATTTCATCTGCATTTACTATCTCATTCCGCATATTTTCAATGTGTTTTGATTTCTTTTTATCTGAGATTAATGTATAATTTGGATTGAAATTGTTTTCTGTATCTATATCTTTGAGAGATACTAATTCTCTTACATGGCCTAAAGAAGCAATTACCTTGTATGAATTATCCAAGAATGATTTTATCTTTTCACATTTAGAATATGACTCAACAATTAATAATGTTCTCATTATATATCTGTAATTAATAATTTAATTTTAAATTAACAATCGTGTATTACACATTTTCTCATTTAAAACATAAAAATTTATTATTATATTTAATAATGCCATATATTTTAGAAGTTCAACAATTTTTTACTGACGCACATATTACACACCCAGAATGGAATGGAAAAAAAGAACATATTGGTTATATGAATAAATTATTTAAAAGTAAACAAGAAGCGAGTGATTATTATCATATACATAATCTGCATATGCGTATTATTACTTCTAATTCCAATTGGAAAAGTGATTGGGACCCACAAACAAAGTTAGTATATGTTATAAGAAAATATACTGGTGAATTTTTGAAAATATCACCTTTTGCATAAAATGTTTTTTTAAATGAAAAAAGGTGTAAAATAGATATGGCAAAGAATTTAATGAATACTGTAGAATAAAAAGAGTGAAAAATAAATAAGCAAAAAAAGACAATAAAGATAAAGAGAAAATAAGTAATTATATTATGATTAAAAAAATAATTAGAGACTTATATTGGTTATTTTGCAGTTTTTTCATATCGTGTGAAAATAAAGATAAAACCCCTCAGATACAATTAGATGAATATAGGGAATTGGTTGATTTAGAAAAAGAAAAGGAAAATGAAAAGGAAAAGGAAAAGGAAAAGGAAAAGGAAAAAGAAAATGAAAAAGAAAATGGTGAATGGAAATTGATGTGATTATTATCTCTCTATAGTAAATAGTTTAATGTATAAAAGAGTTGTAGATGAAGATGACGATCCCGGTATAATAATACAATTACCTTATAATGATATATTCACTATATACTCAAAGAGCGGATGTAAATATTGTTTAGAAGTTAAAAAATTATTAGAAAATCAGAATAAAGATTTTCTAATAATAGATTGCGACAATTATTTGATTGAAAATAAAACAGGATTCTTACAAAATATAAGAGAATTAGCAAAGAAGGATCATAGAACATTTCCAATCGTTTTTCATAATAAAGTATTTATAGGTGGATTTAATGAAACAAATGAATATTTGGATATATTGAATGCCTTTGAGAATTATAGTTGAGCATATTGATAGTCGTTTGATATCTCTCTATAATAATTATTTGAAACTATTCTTCTAACTGCTTTATTATGTTTTCTTGTTAAATGAAAAATAAATGGTTTAGGTGTAGAATTATTTTTGAATTCTGACAATTCAAGTTTACTAAAGTGCTGTAAAATACAATAATCACATATAATACTATTATTTGATATATCTAACATATTACTATTTACAAGATAAGTCAATAATCCATCATCATTCCATTTAGGATTCGGGTTATTCTTGAACAATTCATCATCATACGCAATTTTATTAAGCAAATTAATACTATATGATGTATTTTTAACAATAATTATTCCACTACTAATTGAATCACATTCAGACCTATTGTCTTTACTGAAAATGAAATTGGCTGTTGGATTTTCATTTATAATATCAACAATATTATTGGAATCATAATAAAAGAACGCATCCGCATCAACCCAAATCAAATAATCATAGTTGTTTATATGTTCAAGTAATAATGGATATTTCTCCCAACAAACATTTCTATCGTTATATTTTACTTCATTAGAGAGAATTAAATCTAAATTATATTTATCACAATACAATTTGTTAATTTTATAATTAATTATTCCATAATCTTCAATCTCATCATTATAAAACATCAAAACGCATATTTTCATTGTTGATTATAATTATTTATATTTAAGTTTTTATTTATTTAATTGTTTAAATTTTTTCCAATCAATATTAATTGGTTCTCTCATTTGTTTCTCTGGTTCCTTATTTTCCTTATCTAATTTTTCAGCCTTTCTTAAGGCACTGTCCACATATATTTCCTTCAATAGTTTTCCTACAGCGAACGAACCTTCGTGTTGATCCAATTCACCATCTTCTATTTGTTTCAATACATCCAAAAATTTAAATAAAATATCTAAATTAATTTCATCCTTTCTAATCTTATTATAAATATCAGTGTAATAAGTAAAAAGGAAATTACATTCATTCATAGAGACATTATACAATTCTTCTGGGTTGTCATTGTAAGTATTTTTTAAACGAATAAGTAATTCAATATCATTTCTTAAAATAAGACTATGTTTTAAAGACCGGATCAATTCTGTTTGGTCTTCAACATTATTTGCCTTGATCATCTTTTGAAGTTGCAATCTAGCATTATCATCCATTTAAAGAAACATTTTATTTTGCTTTTAAATTGAAATTTTATAAATAATATTACATTATTCCTATCTATAAAATATTTAGCAAAATTATTATCTAATAATTATGTATATATGATTATTAATCTAAGAATTGAAATTTTAATATTAATTATTTTTGTTTCTATTATACTTTTTAGTCATCTATTATGCTCGTGTTCAACCTTTCCTGCTAGAGTTGCTGCATTTGAAGCATTTGAAAATGTAACAAATTCTAGCTCTAATGATAATCAAAATAATAATCAAAGTGATAATCAAATAAATGGTGCAGACAAAATAAATAAGGCAGCAGAATATTTTTTCAAGTTTTTATTTGATTTTTTATCGAAGCTTAATGAAAAAAAACAATATATGCCAGAAGTCAAGGTTATTAATCCAGAATATGCATACCCCAACACGCGATTTCAACAACCAAATACAACCCCCATATTGTATCAAAGCATTGCTACACCACCAGCACCTTTAGTATTTCAAAGTCCTATATATCCTCAACAAATGACTACATCACCTTTATTATTTCAAAGCCCTACACCACAACCGATCCCAATGCAACAATCTATGTTACCTCAACCCACATCTACACCACAATCGTTGTCAACTCAACCCACATCTACACCACAATCGATGTCATCTCAACCCACATCTACACCACCTATGTCAACTCAACCCACTGCTATACAACCAGTAACTTCTCAACCCACATCTACACCACCTATATCATCACAACCCACTGCTATACAACCAGTAACTTCTCAACCCACATCTACACCACCTATATCATCACAACCCGCACTTATACAACCAGCAACTCCTCAATCCATGACTACACCACCGCCTGTATTACCTCAATCCATGACTACACCACCGCCTGTATTACCTCAATCCATGACTACACCACCATCTGTATTACCTCAATCCATGACTACACCACCATCTGTATTACCTCAATCCATGACTACACCACCGCCTGTATTACCTATACCTACAGACCAATCACAAGTAACTTCTCAACCCACCCCTATACAACCAGTAACTTCTCAACCCACAGCTACACCATCTATTTCGTCACAACCCGCAACCGTGCCATCCGGTCCATCAACTTTATCACCAACTGATCAGGTTAAACAACTAAATGCTATACAGCAAAATACAGTAACACAATTAAATAATATTGCGGCAAATTTAAAGAAGGAAGGATTTACTGGTGCAAATACTAATTATGGTATGTCGTCACAATACAAATTATATGACAATACACCAGTGGACACATCAAGTTGGTTTACTAAAGACCTCACATCAACACACTCGCAACATAGTGGGCTTGCCCAAATCTTGAACCGCCCAAAACAACAGGTTCCACTTCCACCAGATGAATTGTTAATGTTTGCAAATACATCATTTAAACCAGAATGTTGCCCTAACACTTATTCTAATAGCACTGGTTGTGCTTGTATGACAATTAAACAAAATAATTATTTAATTGAGAGAGGAGGAAATAATGTTCCATATAGTGAATATTAGAATGTTAGCCAGCATTTATCACAAAAGACAATTTTTTGAATTCTCTCTGTAAAACCGTGAAATGTTTCTATCTCATCTTCTAAATAATTGTGTTTACAAATTTTCTTTATATCGTTTTCTAAATCATTTAACAACCGTTTCAAATAATCCATATTTCTTCCTTTGTAATTATATATCTTTTCATAAGAAGATATATGATTAATTAAAGAATATCTAACTTCCAATAATCTGTTAAATTTATATTCTATTTTTTTATTTTCTATCATTTTTTTATTTTCTATCATTTGAATTATTTATAAGAATATGTTTAAATAGTTTGTAGAATTAAACATACATACTATAGAAAACACTATTTTCATCCTTCTCTTTCTTTATTAATTGGTCTACCACACTTTTAGTAACATTAAATGGAAATTCTACTTTCAAAGACATATCCTCTTCAAAAATATTTTTACCGTGTTTCATTAAACGATATAAATTCAACTTGGTATAAATTATTTCTAAACATCTTTTTAAATTTCTTACACCGTGTTCCTTATTACAATAAAACTCAATAATATAATGAATAGTCTCTTCAGGAATTGTAATATCTTCCTTGTTGAATTTTACTTGTTCTCTTATCTTTGGAAGTAAATAATCATTCGTAATCTTTGTCTTCTGTTTTCTATCATAACCTTTCGTCTGTATCTTATACATTCTATCTCTCAGAATAGGATTTACTTTTGTTTCATCATTATAACTGAAAATAAAGAGACACTTACTTAAATCAAAATTTATATCAGAAAAATATTTATCGTGGAATTCACTATTTTGTGAAGTATCTGTTAGATGTGTTAATATTCCAGCAATTTCCTCACCTTTTGGCGTATCACTTATTTTATCTAATTCATCAAAATATATAACTGGGTTCATACATTTACTTTCAATTATAATCTGAACTATCTTTCCCCACATACTTCCTTCATATGTATAAGAATGACCTTCTAAAAAACTGCTGTCGGTTGCCCCTCCTAAAGCCACAAAGGCAAAAGGGCGGTTCAAAATCTTACTTATTCCTTCTTTTACAAGAGTCGTTTTTCCTGTTCCCATAGGACCATTAATAGCTATTGCAGAACCAATAGCTAATGGATTTGTTATTAATTGTCCTAATAATTGCATTATCTGCATTTTCGCATCATTCAATCCATAAACAGCAGAGTTTAATACTTGTTGTGAATTCTCCATAAATTCGTGACATTTATCTATTCCATCATCAATATTTATTGGTAATGATTGATATTTGCCAAAAGGAATACGCATAAAAGTATCCACCCAATTCTTCACTTTATAAAATTCACCGCTACTCGGCTCCATATATCTCAATGAATTTATTCTTTTCATTGCAGAAGCCTTGTATTGTTTGGGTATATCCGCCTCCAATAATGCGAACCTATATGGCTTTTCAATTCTCGTAAATTTGTTTATCTCTCTAACTTCTTTTATTAATAACCGTTGTTTATCTACATCCAATTTGTTGAAGAAAATTAAATCATTCATCATATTTTTTTCACGGATATTTTTCTTGAATATTCGTTCATTTTTTTGTTTATTTTTCTTCAAACACTTATTCTTCTTTTTGTTATTAATTTTTATTTCATCTTCGCAAACATCAATGCATTTTTGTATAATTTTATTATTTTTATTTTTTTCTTGAATACTTAATAAGTCCTTCAACAAGTCTTCATTCTTTTTGATAATATCATCTATTTTTTCTTTATTATTTTTATCATC
>Ga0136644_10001596_pt1 | contig 17912 bp, 14 predicted proteins | sample C_130820_EF_Meta_FD_94780 | JGI IMG/M metagenome (GOLD analysis project Ga0136644, IMG submission 94780) | Freshwater microbial communities from Lake Croche, Canada to study carbon cycling - C_130820_EF_MetaG (v2) (version 2) | ecosystem: Environmental > Aquatic > Freshwater > Lake | place... | reverse complement strand
GGGCGTCCGGTGGCTGGGCGTCCGGTGGCTGGGCGTCCGGTGGCTGGGCGTCCGGTGGCTGGGCGTCCGGTGGCTGGGCGTCCGGTGGCTGGGCGTCCGGTGGCGGGGCGTCCTTGACCCGGCCCGCGGGGACGGCGTTCCTGCCGGTCATGCGGCGGGCGACCCGGGCGACGCCCGCCCCGGGGGCGGGCGTCATCGCCCCCGGCCGCGCTCGTCGTCGCCCCTCGTGCCAATTCGGCCGGACCGATCGCGGCGACCGCGTCCCGCCTGAGCGACTCCACCTCGCTCCACGCCAGCGGTCGCCACTGGCCCGGCAGCAGGTTGCCCAGCGAGAGCCGTCCCACACCCACCCGCTTGAGTTGGTGCACCTTGTGGCCGAGCCTGGCGAGCATGCGGCGAATCTCGCGGTTCTTGCCCTCGTCGAGGATCATCTCGAGCACCGCGCTTTGCTTGTGCTGCGAACGAATCTCCACCCGTTTGGCCTGCACCCGCCCTTCGGCCAGCACGATCCCCTGGCGGAGCCGCTCGAGCAGTTCGGGGGTGGGGACGCCGGCGACTTGCACGAGATATTTCTTCTCCACGCCGTACCGCGGATGCGCCAGCAGGTTCGCCAGTTCACCGTCGTTGGTCACGAGGATCAGCCCCTCGCTCATCCGGTCGAGCCTGCCGATTGCGAAGAGCCGCTGCTCGCCCGGCACGAGATCGACGACCCGCGGCCGCCCGGCGGGGTCGGCGTTGGTCGTCACGACGCCCACCGGCTTGTTGAGCATGTAGACCACCCGCTTCGGATCCGGGAGTCGCTCGCCGTCCACCCGCACTTCCTGCGAGTGCGGATCGATGCGCGTGCCCAGTTGCGTCACGACCTGCCGGTCGACCTCGACGCGGCCCGCGGCGATGAGTTCCTCGCAGGCGCGGCGGCTGCCGAGTCCGGCGGCGGCGAGCACCTTCTGGAGCCGTTCGCGGCCGTCATCGTCGGCATCTGCCGCCCGCCGGACGCGGTCACCGGCATCGTCCGCCGGGGGCGGGCGCCGCGGCGGCCGCGAGGTGATCTTCCAGGGCTCCTCGACGGAAGACCGGGGCGGACGGGCGGGCCTCGGCGATCGCGGCGGCCGCGCGGGGCGGGAGGGTCGGCGGGGACGGTCTGCGGGCACGGAAGCTCGTCCGAAGGGGGCGGGGCGCCGGGGCATCGGGCCGGCGGCCGCGGTGGCCGAGGGCCGACCGGGCTGACGCGATCATACACCGGCGCGGACGGGAGCGTTCCGGGCCGTGCCGATCACTGCACCGGCGACCACCAGCGGCTGCGTCGCACCTCGGGCGTCGGCTCGAGGAAATCCCGCGGCCGCGCTCCGTCCATCAACGGCAGGCGGAGCGTGGAGGCGTTGATGTCGTTTTGCAGATAGGGATCGAACCGCACGGCCTTGCGCTGCTGGTAGCGGGCGGGACCGGGCTCGAGCCAGTCGGGCTTGTCCAGCGAGGCGCAGCCGGTGAGCGACGCCACCGCGACGAGACACGGAGCGACGCGGCAGGCAAGCGTGCGGGCGGAAGGCATGGCGGCGGCACCGGAGGACGGAGGAGGCCCGGACGGGCCGTGGAACAGTGCCTCGGGGACGCGTCCCGGCCGGGCGACGAGCGGGCGGCACCGGCGGCCTGCAGTCGGCACCCGATTCCTGACGTCCTGCAGGCGGCTTTTGCAGTTCTCGCCGAGGCGGCGGGAGTGTAGCGGCCGGCGGGGTGGCGTCCCAAGGTCGCTTTGTGCCGGTTTCAGGCCCCCGCCGGCCGCGGGTGCGGGCCCGGGAGATCCCCGGGAAAGACGCCGTTTCTGGGCCGTCACGGCAGGCTGACGTGCAAGAGCACCGCCGGCGCGCCGTCCGTCGTGGCACAGGCGAGCCGCTGCGCGCCGATCGCCGCGGGCAAAAGCACGCACCCGCCCGGCGGGAGCGTCGGCAGTCGCCAGGCCGGGTCGAGCGTCAGGCTGCCCGAGAGAACGGCGATGAAGTGGCAGGCGTCGTCCCCACCGATCCGCCACTCGCCCGTGGGGCGGACCTCGTCGAACACGAAGGAGTCGCATTCCACCAGCCGCCGCACGGCCGGATCGGCGCCCTCTCGTGGCCGCACCGGCGTCACCGGTCCGAACCGGGTCACCGCATCGAGTCCCGCCTCGACGTGGAGCGGCCGGGGCTTGCCGTCGGCGCCCACGCGGTTCCAGTCGAAGAGCCGATAGGTGACGTCGCTCGACTGCTGAATCTCGGCGACGAGGAGCCCGGCGCCGATGGCGTGCACCGTGCCGGCGGGGATGAAGACGCAGTCGCCGGGCTTCGGTTCGAACGCGTGCATCACTTCGTCGCACCGGCCCGACCGCAGCGCCGCGGCGAGCGCGGCGGCGTCGACGCCCGGAGCCAGACCGGCGTAGATGCGGCTGCCGGGAGCGGCGTCGACCACGTACCACGCCTCGGTCTTGCCGAGGTCGGGGGGCACGAGCCGGGCGGCGCGGGCGTCATCGGGGTGCACCTGCACCGACAGGTCGCGGCAGGCGTCGAGAAACTTGAACAACAGCGGAAAGGCGGGCCGGGGAGCGTGCCGGCCGAGCAGCGCGGGCCCCTCGTCACGCACGAGCTGGCCGAGCGATCGTCCCGCCAGAGGGCCGGCGGCCACGATCGTCTGATCGGCGCCGCGATCGACGAGCTCCCACGACTCCGCGAAATCGTCGCCCGGGGGCAGGTGCCGCCCGAGGCTCGTGGCGAAGCGGCGGCCACCCCAGAGGTAGCGGCGGTAGAGCGGCGTGAGGAGCAGTGGGTGCATATGGTGATGGGTGTGACGGAGTGTGCCATCGAGGCCTCCCGCGGGCGCGGGTGGCGTCAGCGGCGCGCGTATCCCTCGAGGATCCGGCCGATGCCGAAGCATGAGACTGCGGCGACCAGCATGACGAGCATCTGCCCGAGTGAGATCGCCCGATTGAGCTCGAGCAGGATCGCGGCCGCCGGAATCGCGAGGCCGAGGATCTGTCCGAGTCGGCCGAGGGCTGCCATGACCACGTGCTCCGACGGAGGGCTCCGACGCCGATCACCGACCCGGCGACGGACAGGCGGCATCGATGGTAGTAAGGTCCGCCGCCGCCCGCCACGGCGGTTCACGGCCTGCGTGGCGTCCGAGCGGGCGGGGCCCGCCGAAGCGAAACCGCCGGCTGCGCTGGATTTTCACCGTATCCGCGGCCGCCCGCTTGCCCCGGGCGAATTTCCGGCAATACTGCGGCCCTCGATATCCCTCTTCCCCTTTCGGCAGGAGACCACTTCCATGGGTCGGCACGGCGCGGTGACGTTCAAGGGCAATCCGCTCACGCTGATCGGCGATGAGGTGAAGGTGGGGGCGGCCGCCCCCGATTTCGATCTCGTGTGTTTCGACGCCGGCGGCATGCAGCACATCCGGAAGGCCGATCTGCTCGGCAAGCCGGCCTTCATCAGCGTGGTTCCCTCGCTCGACACGCCCGTCTGCCAGGTGCAGACGAAGACCTTCAACGCGCGGCTGGCGGCGCTCGGCGACAAGGTGACGGCCCTCACCGTGAGCCTCGACCTGCCCTTCGCGATGAACCGGTTCTGCGGCGCCGAGGGCATCAAGGCGATGCGCAGCGGCAGCGATTACATGGATCGCGGCTTCGGCACCGGCTGGGGCGTGCTCATCGACGAGCTGAAGATCCTCGCCCGCGCGGTGTTCGTGCTCGACGCCGAGGGGGTCGTGCAGTACGCGCAGGTGGTCAAGGAAGTGGCGAGCGAGCCCGACTACGACGCGGCGCTCAAGGCCCTGGAAAAGCTCGTGGGATAGCATTGCCCGCGGGGGCGATCGCTTGGAGTCCGCCTGCCGGACGTCCAAGGGCTTCCAGCCTGCTCGTGAAAACCGTCCGGGAGACGTGTTCCACGGCAGGCAACACGCTGCAGGCTGACGCTCACTGCAGGTGGCACGTCCTGCAGGTGGCACACGCTGCAGGGACAGGATCCCCACGCCGACTCAGGCCGGAAAGCGGGGCCGTGGCTCAGGGCGCGAGCCGTCGCTCCATCTCGCGGAGGGCCGCAGCGAGGGCCTCGGGCAGTTTGTCGGCCAATCGGCCGCCGGCCTGCGCGAGGTCGGCACGGCCTCCTCCCTTGCCCCCCACGATCGTCGCCGCCTCCTTGATCCATTCGCCGGCGGAGTGGCCCTGCGGCTCGAGTTCGCGGCTGATCCCGGCGACGAGCGTCACCTTGTCGCCATCGCGGGATCCCAGGAGCACGGCCACGGGGCTCGCCTTGCGGCGCAGCTGGTCGATCCACTGCCGCATCGCGGCGGCGTCGGCGCCGCGGGCGTCCGCCACGATCACGCGGGTGCCCGCCACGACGGCGGCGCCGGCGAGCAGGTCATCCACCGAGATGCCGGCGGCCGCGGCCGGCGACTTGCTCTTCTTGAGTTCCCGGAGCTCGCGCACGACGGCGGCCAGCCGCGCGGGCAACTCGGCGGCCGGCACCTTGAGCGCCGCCGCCGACTCCGCCAGTGCCGTCTCGGCCGCGCGGAAACGCTCCATCGCCCGGCGACCGGTGACCGCCGTCACCCGGCGGGTGCCCGCCGACACGCTCTCCTCGCCGACGATCTTCACGAGCCCGATCTGCCCCGTGCTGGTGACGTGCGTCCCGCCGCAGAGTTCGCGGCTCACGCCGTCCATCGTCACCATGCGTACGACGTCGGGGTACTTCTCGCCGAAGAGCATCATCGCCCCGGCGTGGCGGGCGTCCGCCAGCGGCAGCAGTCGTGCGGATACCGGCACGGCCGAGAGCGTGTGCTCGTTGACCATCGCCTCGATCGCGAGGAGCGTCTCCGCCCCGACGGCGCTGGGATTCGCGAAGTCGAAGCGGAGGATGTCGGCGTCGACCTTCGAGCCCTGCTGCACGGCGTGGGAGCCGAGGTGGTGCTGGAGGGCCGCGTGGATCAGGTGGGTGGCGGAGTGGGCGCGACGGATCGCCGCGCGGCGGTCGGCGTCGACCTTGGCGGTCACGGTCTGTCCCAGGTCGAGGCCGCCCGTCCGCAGGTGGCCGACGTGGAGCATGAAGCCCCCCTCGCGCAGCGTGTCGAGCACCTCGAACCGGCCGCCGGGCCATTCGAGCGAGCCCGTGTCGCCCACTTGGCCGCCGGATTCGCCGTAGAAGCTCGTACGGTCGAGGACGACGGTCACGGGAGCCTCGTGGCCCACCTCGCGGAGCGAGTCGCAGAGCCGGTCCTGGGCGATGATGCCGATCACCTTGGCGATGGTCTCGGTCGTCTCGTAGCCGACGAACTCCGAGCCGTGCATCGCCTTCTTGAGCGCGTCGAGCGGGCCCGACGTGAAGACCTCGACCCGCGTGCCCGCCCCCGAGCGCTGCCCGTGCGCCGCCATCGCCTCGCGGAAGCCGTTCCAGTCGAACGCGCAGTTCCGCTCCGCGGCCTGCGCCTCGAGCAGCTCCGGCGGGAAGCCGTAGGTGGTGTAGAGCTCCGCCGCCTCGACACCGCCGACGAGCCCGGCGCCCGACCGCTCGATGGCGCCGAAGAGCCGCTCGATCCGCTCGAGGCCGTCGTCGATCGTGGCCAGGAACGACTCCTCCTCCCGCTTGATGACAGCCGCGACGCGGTCGACCGTCTCGGAGAGTTCCGGATACGGTTTCTTCATCAGGGCGGCGACCGTGCCGGGCAGCTTGTGAAGAAAGGGCTCGCGGACGCCCATCTGTCGGCCGTCGAGGACTGCCCGGCGGAGCAGTCGCTTGACGACGTACTTCTCCTCGTTGTTGCCCGGGAGGACGTTCTCATGGATCGCGAAGGTGCAGGCGCGGACATGGTCGGCGATGCGGCGCATCCGGCGGCCGTCGTCCACGGCCGGCTCGTACCGCCGGCCGCAGACCTCGCCCACCGCCTCGACGAGCGGTCGCAGGATGTCGATGTGGAAATTGCTGTCCACGCCCTGCAGCATGGCCGCCGTGCGTTCGAGACCCATGCCGGTGTCGATGTTGCGGCTCGGCAGCGGCCGCAGGTTGTCGGGCGGGCTGCCGACCCGGTTGAACTGCGTAAAGACGAGGTTCCAGATCTCCACGTCGCTGCCGTCGGGCATCCGGTAGAAAATCTCGCTGCAGGGGCCGCAGACGCCGTCGGGGCCCTGCGTCGGGGCGCCCGCGGGCCAGAAGTTGTCGTCCTCCCCCATCCGCGTGATCCGCGCCGAGGGCACGCCGACCTCGTTGGACCAGATCGCATAGGCCTCGTCGTCGTCCTGATAGACGGTGATCGAGAGCTTCTCGGGGGCGATCGAGAGCCAATTCTTCGCGGTGAGGAACTCCCAGGCCCAGAGGATCGCCTCGCGCTTGAAATAATCGCCGAAGCTGAAGTTGCCGAGCATCTCGAAGAACGTGTGGTGCCGCGCGGTCCGCCCCACGTTGTCGATGTCCCCCGTCCGCAGGCACTTCTGGCAGGTCGTGGCCCGCGTGAACTCCAGCTTGCACTTGCCGAGGAAGTGGTCCTTGAATTGGTTCATGCCCGCGGGCGTGAAGAGCACCGACGGATCCCAGCGCGGCACGAGCACATCGCTGGGGCGGCGGACGCAGCCCTTCGACTCGAAGAACGCCAGGTACGCCTCGCGAAGATCGTCGGCCTTCATGCTCGAATCGGCTCCCGTCGGGAAAGGTTCGTCGGATCGTGGCGACACTATACCCGACGGGCACTCGACCGCGCCGGATGACGTCGCCGCCGGGGACAGGTCAGCGTCGGATCGACCGGCGGACGGAAAACCGCCGCCCGGCAATCGAGGCCGCATGGCGATGCCGGCGAGAAAGCCGGCGGCGAGAAAACGAGGCCGCCCGCGAGGGCCGCTTGGGTCGGCCGCCCGCGGGCGGGTTTCGTAAACGATCGGTGATGCCGGCGATACTGCGGAGCCGCCGGGGCTACGGCGAACCCGCGGGGGCAATGCTGCGGAACGGCTTGGAATGGCGAGACAGTGCCCGCCGTCACTCGCCGCCCGTATCGGTCGCCATCGTGATCACGGCATCCTTCGCGGCAAGGATCTTCTCTCGCAGCTCGACTGCCACGGCGGGATTGTCCTTGAGGAACTGCCGGGCCTTCTCCCGTCCTTGGCCGAGGTGCGTCTCGCCGTACCGCAGCCACGTGCCGGTCTTATCGACATGCTTGGCGGTGATCGCCAAGTCGAGGATGTCGCCCTCCACGCTGATGCCGTCGGCGTGCATCATGTCGAACTCGGCCACCCGGAACGGCGGGGCCACCTTGTTCTTCACCACCTTGACCCGCACCCGCTGACCGACCACTTCCTCGCCGTCCTTGAGCGTGCCGATGCGACGCACGTCGACGCGACACGAGGAGTAGAACTTGAGCGCCCGGCCGCCGGGAGTCGTCTCGGGGCTGCCGAACATGACGCCGATCTTCTCGCGGATCTGGTTGATGAAGATCACGGTCGTCTTGCTCTTGGCGATGGCGCCGGTGAGCTTCCGCATCGACTGGCTCATCAGCCGCGCCTGCAGGCCGACGAAGGAGTCGCCGATCTCGCCGTCGAGTTCCTTCTGCGGCACGAGTGCCGCGACGGAGTCGACCACGATGATGTCGACCGCGTTGGACTTGATCAGAAGCTCCGCGATCTGCATCGCCTCCTCGCCGCTGGTCGGCTGGCTCACGAGCAGGCCCTCGAGCGAGATGCCCAACTTCTTCGCCCAACTCGGGTCGAGGGCGTGCTCGGCGTCGATGAAAGCCGCGATGCCGCCGGCCCGCTGAGCGGCGGCCACGGCGTGGAGGGCGAGCGTCGTCTTGCCGCTCGACTCGGGGCCGAAGACCTCGATGATCCGGCCGCGCGGGAATCCCTGCCCGCCAAGCGCGAGGTCGACCGACAGGCTGCCGCTGGAGATGCCCTCGATCTGCTTCTGGGACTCGCTGCCGAGCGGCATGATCGAGCCCTCGCCGAACTCCTTCTCGATCTGGCTGAGCGTGTTTCGCAGCGCGGGATGGGCGTCGAGGAAGGCCGAGGCCGACTTGCTCCCCTTCCCCTTCGACGAGCCGTCCTTCGACGCTGCTTCTTTCGACGCTGCTTCGCGCTTGCCGGCGGGCCGCGAATCACCCTCGCCATCGGCCTTGCTGTCAGACTTGTTTGATGCCCTCGCCATCCGACCGTTCACTCCTGCTGCCATGACCATGGCGCCTGCCTCCCGCGTTTCCCGGCTCGTCGTCGGGGTGGTTGCATCGCCACCATGAATCGAGCGATTTGCCGCGGAAACGAACACTGAACGCGGGTATAGTATCGGCGTCGCCCGCGGAAGGCAAGAGGTTTTTCTGGACGGCCGTTCAGGTCGGCCGCGGCCCGGGTGCGGTGGCCCGGGAGCGGTGGCCCGGGAGCGGTGGCCTGGGAGCGGTGGCCTGGGTGCGGTGGCCTGGGTGCGGTGGCCTGGGTGCGGTGGCCTGGGTGCGGTGGCCTGGGTGCGGTGGCCTGGGTGCGGTGGCCCGGCCGGTCGTCAGAACGACAGCATCTGGCGGTATTCGGCCAGCCGCCGATCGAGGTCGTGCCGGGAGATGCCCGCGAGCCGGTCGAGGCTGAAGTCTTCCACCGTGAAGCTGGCGGTGATCACGCCGTAGGCGAGCGCTTCCTTGAGGGCCTGGGCGTCGAACCGGCCCAAGGAGGCCAAGTGGCCCATCATGCCGCCGGCGAAGCTGTCGCCCGCCCCGGTGGGGTCGACCACGGTCGGCGTGGGGAAGGCGGGCATCACGTACATCTCGTGCTCGCTGAAGAACATCGCCCCGTGCTCCCCCTTCTTGATCACGACGAACGAGGGCCCCATCGCCAGGACGGCGCGGCCGGCGCGGACGAGGTTCTCGTCCTCGGCGAGGAGCTTGGCCTCCGAGTCGTTGAGCACGAGCCCGTCGATCCGCCGCAGCAACTCGCCCAGTTCGTCGCGCTGGATGTTGATCCAGAGGTCCATCGTGTCGGCCACGGTCAGCTCCGCACCCTTCGCCTGATCGAGCACGTCGAGCTGCACCTGCGGCGAGGCGTTGCCGAGGAAGAGAAAGCGGCAGTCGCGGTGGGTGTCGTTGAGCCGGGGCTGGAACTCGCCGAGCACGTTGAGGTGCACCTCGAGCGTCTCGCGGTCGTTCATGTTGGGCAGGTAGCGGCCCCGCCAGCGGAACGTGCGGCCGCCCGGGATCGTCTGCAGTCCGGAGGTGTCGATGCCGCGGGTCTCCAGCAGGCGGGTGTGCTCCGCCGGCCAGTCCTCCCCCACCGCGCCGATCATCCGCACCGGCGAGAAGAACCGCGCCGCGTAAGAAAAGAACACGGCGGAGCCGCCGAGCACGTCGTCGCGCTTCGCGGTCGGGGTCTCGATGCAATCCAGGGCGACGCTTCCGACGACGAGCAGCGGCATGAGGCGAATGACTCTGGGCGGGGCGGGCGGGACGACGGGCAGAACAAGCGATCCAGAATGTATCCCGCCCCCGCGACGGTCACCAGCGGCCCCGCGTGGTCACCAGCACCAGCCGACCCCGGCGTCGGAGAAGAAGGGCGCGGCGTCGGCCGTGATCCCCCGGCCGACGTGAAGTCCGCTGCGGCCGCTTCGCAGCCGGCGATCCCGCAGGGATTGCCCCGCTTGCCAGGGGCCGGCCCTCGGGCGTTACCATCCTGGAACACGGACGTGCGGGCCCCCGCCGCGGTGCGTTTCGATTCTTTCTCCCGGCTGGAGTCCCCGATGCCGCCGCCCGCCCCCGATCCCGTGACCGGCTGCGTGCGATCCCTCGGCCCGCGCGTGCTCGGCCTGCTCGCGGTCGCCTGCTCTCTCGCCGCGACGGCCGCGGCCGGCACCTTCAATCCGGACCGGGCGATCGGCGACGTCGTGCCTCCCTGGAGCGACCTGCCGGGCACCGATGGCACACGGCACTCGTGGACCGACCTAGCCGACCGCGACCTCGTGGTCGTGGTGTTCACCTGCAACAGCTGCCCCTACGCCGTCGACTACGAGGACCGCGTCAACGAGCTCGCCCGCCGGTTCTCCGGACCGACGACTCGCGTGGCCGTCGTCGCCATCAACTCGAACCTCGTGCCCGCCGACTCGCCGGCGGCGATGCGGGAGCGAGCCCGCGCCAAGGACTTCCGCTTCCCCTACCTGTTCGACGAGTCGCAGGGGGTCGCCCGGTCGTTCGGCGCGGTCCGCACGCCGGAGTTTTTCCTGCTCGACCGGAACCGCCGCATCCTCTACATGGGGGCGATGGACGATAACGCCACCGCGTCTGCCGTCACGCGTCACCATCTCGACGACGCGCTGGCCGCTGCGATCGCCGGGCGGCCGATCGAGGTGGCGGAAACGGCGCCCGTGGGCTGCCTGATCCGTTACGCCCGCCGGCGTGAGTAGCGGGAGCCGGCCATGGCCAGGGCGACCAGCCTGCGGACAAGGCGGCCGCCCAGCCCGCCGCCCCCGATCCTCGCCCCTGCGGGGCGGCAGTGGAGGGATTCCAGCGGAGTGGAGCCATGACCGAGGCCCAGCGCGGGCATGCTCTTGATCGGGCTTTCGCCATGATGTCCATCAGAATGCAGGGTTTGCCTCGGAACCTGGAACGTCCGTCGTGAGGCCCTGCGCCGAACACCGATCATCCGTCACTTATCGGTGCGGAACCGGTAGCTGAAGGCCCCGAGCAGATCGCCCGTGTTGCCACCGTGGCAGCCGCGACACGAGGAGGTGGCGCGAATCGCGCCGACGGCGCGGAATCGGCCGGCCTCGTCGATCTCCGTGGGACCGTAGAGCTCCGTTCCATCGAAGCCGCTGATCGCTGCCCGCTCGAAGTCGTCGAGCGGTCGGGTCGGATACCCGGCCGCCCCGGTCATGTCGGGAAGTTGGTCGCTCAGGTAGACGACCGGCCCGTCCGACCGCAGCAACCCGATCAGTTCAATTCGCTCGATGCGCAGGCCGTCCGAGACCTCCGCAAGCGGTAGCTTGCCGACCCTGTGCGGGAGAAATCCGTTGACCCGATCGATCGAGAACACCAACCCGAACCGCTCGGCGTCGGTGAACTGGCTCCGCGCGGAAGCGTGCAGCGATGGAACCGGCGCTGCATGCGGCGTGAGGGCGGTGACGAACGGTGGCGTCGAATTTGGTGGTCCTGGCGCCGCTCCGGTCCCGCCGGACGATCGCATGGGCCGGCGCGATTCGCCGCCATCGAATCCCGGGGCCGGGGGGGCCGCGTCCGGAACGATCGGTTCGCCGCTTGGCTGGGCCGGCGTCGGGACGCCTGCCCCCACGGAGGCTTCCAGTGCCGGTAGTGTCCTGAGCAGGTGGGGCATCCGCGTGACTCCGGTCCCCGCGGCCATGATGAAGCGGGCTTCCGTCTGATGATGGATCTGGATCATGGAACCGGCTCGTCTGGACCACACCAACGGTTCGCTCGGTTCGCTCTGCGGCACCGGCTCTTGCCTGTCCGGAGTGTCGACGTCGGACAGCCCAACCCGATCCCGGAGCGAAACCGTCGGATATCGGCGGTGCAACTCGTCCTGCATCCGCCGTATTTCGAGCACGTCGCGATAGGCCCATGACAAGGCCAGCGTCCAGCAGACCGCGTACGCCGGGACGGAGATCCGCCAAGAGAAGAGTATGGGTGCCACCATCGCCGGCGCGAGAAAGCCGCGAAACCGCGGCGGCGTCAAGCAGATCATCCCCGCCGAGACGACGGCGCCCAACAGCGGCAGAAGCCAGGGTGGCAGGCGAGGGTCGTTGGCGCGCCGCAACCCGCCGATGAGGAAAACCGGCAGCATGCTGAGGGCGATGGGCGTGGCGAAGTAGAGCACGTCGTCGATCATCATGTGTTCCCCACGGGGCTTCGCCCCGGCGAGCGGCCCCGTCACGGCTCACCCAAGTTCGTTCTCCAGCAAAAGGCGATCACGGGCCTTGCCCGATTCAAGCTGCGCGAACGCCTCGTTCATCGTCGACGTCGGAAACCGCTCGACGATCGGTTCGATACGGTGGCGGGCGGAAGACCCAACGCCGCACCTGAATGCCGGTCGGTTCCGGGGGTGTCGGTCGGGAGCGGATGAACTCGGACTCAAACCCGGCGTTGATCTGCGAGCAAGGAATCGAGACTCTGATCGACTTCAAAGACCGGACGGCGTCCATCCGAAGCCAACCCGTTTCACCCCATGGGTCCGGCTTCAGGTTGGCGGTCACGGCGGCGTCCCCCCTCCGTGTCATCGTAGCGTCGCACGAGGGTCGCGAGAAGGCGATCTCGGAAGGCTTCGCTGGCCGTGGAACGAGTCCTTCGAGACTTTTTCAACGCAGGTAAATCTCCAGTTTTCACGGACGCAGCGCGTCCGGTATCGCGTCCCTGTGATCCGGCAGGCTGATGATCCAAAGCCTGCTAGCCACACAGCGGCAGCGCCCGCTCCAGCCGGGCGAGCGTCGCCTCGCGGCCGAGGATCTCCAGGCAGTCGTAAAGGCCCGGCCCCACGGTCTTGCCCGTGATGGCCACGCGGACGGCGTGCACGAGGTCCCCCACCTTCGCCCCCGCCCCCTCCACCACCCGCTTGAGCGCCTCCTCGAGCGGCCCCGCCGCAAACGGCTCCACCGCCCGCACCGCCGCCGCGTAGGCCGCGACCAGGTCCCGGGCACCCGGCTTCGCCAGCCGCTGCTTCACCGCGGCCTCGTCCATCGGAGGCGGATCGACGAGGAAGAAGTCGGCGTAGGCGAGGATGTCACCGGCCACCTTGAGGCGGTCGCCCGAGGCCTCGATCACCCGCCGCACGAGCGCCGCCCTGTCGGCCGGCACGGGGTCGGCGACGAGGCCCGCCCGCACGAGGAAGGGGAGCATGACCGCGAGCTTCTCCTCGGTGGAGAGGGCGTGCATGTAGTGGTCCTGCACGGCCCAGAGCTTCCGCGGGTCGAAGCTCGCCGGCGACGAATTGATCCGGTCGAGGGTGAAACGGGCCACGAGTTCCTCGCGCGAGAAGAACTCGGTGCGGTCGTCGTACGACCAGCCCAGCAGGGCGAGGTAGTTGTCGATGGCCCAGGGGAGGTAGCCGACCTCGCGGTAGAAGTCGACGATGACCGGATTGAAGGTGTCGGCGTCGGGCGCCAGGCCGATCCGCTCGGCGATCCGCGTGCCGTGCTCGGCCACCTGCTTGAAATCGGGGTTCTTCAGGTACTGCGCGAGCTTCCGCTTCGAGAGCTTGGTGCGGCTGCCCGGCTCGGCGACGAGCGGCAGGTGGGCGTAGGCGGGCAGCTGGTAGCCGAGTGACAACGCGATGAACGCCTGACGCGGCGTGTTCGAAAGGTGCTCCTCGGCGCGGATGACGTGGCTGATCGCGAAGTCGTGGTCGTCCACCACGCTGGCGAGGTGGTAGAGGCAGGAGCCGTCGGCCCGCTGCACGACGTGGTCCTGCTCCCGTTCCCAGGCGAACTCGACGCGGCCGCGGACGGCGTCGTCGATCGTGAGCACCCCCTCCCGGGGCATCTTCAGCCGCACGACCCCCTGCCGGCCCTCCGCGGCGAACGTCGCGGCCTCGGCGTCGGTGAAGGCGGCGAACCGGCGGCTGTAGAGGAAGGGGCGGCCCGCGGCCTGGGCGGCCTTGCGCTCCTCGTCGATTTCCGCCGTCGTGGCGTAGTCGCGGTAGGCGTGGCCCGCGGCGAGCAGACGCTCGACGGCCGCCCGGTGGCGGTCGGATCGCCGCGACTGAAAGTAGGGCGCATGGGGGCCGCCGACGCCGGGGCCCTCGTCCCAGTCGATCCCCAGCCAGCGCAGGCCGTCGAGGATAGGCGCGAGGGCCTCGTCGACGTTCCTGGCCACGTCGGTGTCGTCGATCCGCAGGATGAACTGTCCGCCGCGCTGCCGCGCGAAGAGCCAGTTGAACAGCGCCGTTCGCACGCCGCCGATGTGCAGATAGCCGGTGGGACTCGGCGCGAAGCGCGTGCGAACCGTCATGGTGGGGCTCCGGGGACGGGGACGCAGCACTATCGGCCACGCCCCGCCCTGCGTCAAAGCGTCAGGCGGCGCGGTTCAGGCGGGAGAGTTTCCGCAGCCGCTTCCGCTCCGCCTTGGAGAGGTGGCGGCTCGACGGATCCCCCTCGTCGTCCTCCGCATCCGAGCCGTCGACGAAGCCGATCCGCGTGGCCCGGGCGTCGTCGTCGGCGTCGCGGTCGCGGCCGGTCTCGCGGCTGGAGGCGACCGCGGCGGCCGGCGGCGCTTTCGCGGTGTTCGCGGCCTTTCCGTCGCTGGGCTGGCCGCCTGCCTCGGGCTGGGCGCCCGCCTTGGGCTGGGCGCCCGCCCTGGGCTGCGCCGTGGTGACGCCGGCCGGGCGGACCTCCCGGCGGTTCGGCAGCCCGCGCACCTCGCGGATCACCGACCGGGCGGCCGCGAGCATCGCCATCGCGGCCATGCCGGCACCGCCGACCCAGGCCGCGTTGGCGGCGACCTGCCAGCCGGGGTCGCCCTCCTCCGCCGCGGCCAGGAGTCCGGCGGCTGCGCCGCCCGCCCAGACCGCGAGGGCTGAGACGAGCCAGGTGGCGGTGGCGACCCGTTCGTGGAGCGGCAGCACTGCCCAGAGGCCCACCGCGGCGAAGGCGATCGTCGCGCCGAGCACCCACCAGCCCATGCCGGAGGGACCGAGCACGATGCCGGTGGCGTCGCTCACGAAGGCCGACACCAGCGGCCCAAGGGGCATGGCGCCGGCGCAGGCGGTGACGGCGAAGAGTCCGGCCAGCAAGCCCCAGGCGCGGTAGCGGCCCTTGAAGTCGTCACGCCGGTGGCGCCGCATCGACCGCACGACCAGCGCACCGGCGATGGCGGTCACGAGGCAGGTCTGCGCCACAGCGCCGCCGAGGGATTCGAGCGTGCCGAGATCGAGGCACGCTCGCAGGGCCGCGAGCGTACGGGCGAACCGTCCGCCGCCGGCGAGAGGCGGGGAGCCGCCGACGGCCTCCCACACGCCCACGCCGAGCGAGAGTGCGACCGCCGCGAGCACCGCCGTCGCGGCCAGGGCCAGGCCGCCGAGCCCCGTGGGCACGAGTGTGGCGAGCGCGGGCTGCCGCTCCGGCAGGGCCTCGGGCGAATAGTCTGCCAGCCGACGCGGCTGTGCGGCGGCGGGCGCGGCTGTCGCCGCGGACGGTTCGGAACGTTTCCAGAGGGCGACCAGCCGCCGGCGTTGATCACGGCGCGGGCTGACGGCGAGGGACATGGGGGCGGATTCCATCCATGGAGACGCGGGACCCGTGGGGCCGCGCGCGGTCGCGGGGCCGGCATCCTGCCGCACCCTGGTCGAGACCGCCTTGGAGAATTCGGCCCGAAGCCGCGGAGGGATTCACCGCCGCCGCGGTGAATCTGGTTATGCCGCTCGTGCCGCAGGTTCGGCGGGTGTGGGCGGCAGCCGATTTGCCGCCCGATCCGCCCTGCGGTACCATCCCGCCTCACGTCGTCACGTCGTCACCATCTCGGAGACCGGAGCCATGCCCTACTCGCTTCCCCCGCTGCCCTACGCGTTCGACGCCCTCGAGCCGTCCATCGATTCCCGCACGATGGAGATCCACCACGACAAGCACCATGCGGCGTACGTCGCAAACCTCAACAAGGCACTGGAGGCCCACCCGGATCTCGCCTCCTTGCCGGTCGAGAAGCTGATCGCCAACCTCGAGAAGGTGCCCGAGGCGGTGCGGACGGTCGTGCGGAACAACGGCGGCGGCCACGCCAACCACTCGCTCTTCTGGGAGACGATCGGCAAGGGCAAGGGGGGCGAACCGGCCGGCCACCTCGGCGAGGCGATCCGCAGCACGTTCGGCGGGTTCGACAAGTTCAAGGAGGAGTTCACGAAGGCCGCCATGGGCCGCTTCGGCAGCGGCTGGGCCTGGCTGTCGGCCGACCCGCAGGGCAAACTCCTGATCGAGAGCACGGCCAATCAGGACAGTCCGATCATGCACGGCAACACGCCGCTCGTCGGGCTCGACGTCTGGGAGCATGCCTACTACCTGCTCTACCAGAACCGCCGCGCCGACTATGTGGCCGCGTTTTACAACGTGATCGACTGGGACGCGGTCGGGAAGCGTTACGCCACGGTTCGGAAATAACCGTGCGGAAATAACCGAAACGGCCCAGCTTCACCCGGTGGGGGCTCGGCCGGCGAAGCCATCACGTTTTCGCGGGCTGCCCGCCGCGACACGCCCCCTGCCCCGCAGCACGTCAGCGATGGCGTGCCGCGGGGCGTTCGTGGCTTCCCCCCCAACTGGCCGTGGAAAAAGTCCTCCGGGACTTTTTCCAGGCACGAAAACCTGCGGTTTTCACGGGAGCTGCGCTCCCGCGATCGCATCCATGCGACCGAGCAGGCTGTTTATTTATCCACAGCCTGCCAACGGCCGCGGACGGGGAACGCTGGTCAACCTGGGGTGTCGTCGCCCAAGGTGCCGTTGCTTTTGTCCGTGCAAAACCCTAATTCCCCCCGAGCGGGCTGACCGATACGTTCGGCAGCTTCACACGCCGGGAGGAATTGCATGAGCGGCACACACGGCACGATCGGTCGCATTGAAACCCCGCATCCGCCGTGCGGGCGGCCCGCCGCGGGAGACGAGCCCGGCCTGTCGGGGCGGCCCGCCGTCGTCGCCGTCCCGCGCGGTCGCCTGCTCGGCGTGCTCGCCTGTGCGCTCGTGGCGGCGGCCGCGACGGGCTGCAAGAGCGGCGCGGCGATGACGAAGCCCTCATGGTGGTCGTTCAAGGGCGATTCCTCGAGCGACTCGGCGAAGCTCGCCTCCGCGCCACGATTCGAGGGGGACACCCGCAAGCCTTCCGAGACGGCCAAGCCCTACCCGACGACGTCCACGCCCAACGGCTACGTGATCGCCGGCACCGGCGGCCAGGACGTGGCCGCCGGGCAGATTCAGCCGCCGAGCCCGCAGCAACCCGTGGTCTACGGCCAGACGCCGCCGCCGGCCCCCGCCGCGCCGGCGATGACGGCGGGCATGGCCCCGGCGACGCCCGTCGGCGTCGTGGGTAGCCCAGCCCAGCCGGCGGCGCAGGTCGGCCCCTACGCGTCGCTCGGCGGTGACCAGATTCCGCCTGCCGGACAGCCGCTGCCGAACATCGCGCCGCTGTCCTCGTCGCCGACCCAGCCCGGCGTCGGCGGGTACGCCGGCGCCACCCCCGCCGGGCAGCCCGGCGAAACCGCCCTGCCGACCACGGCCTACCCCGGATACTCCGCTCCGGCTGCGGCGGGCGAGCCTGCGGCCCGCATGGCCGACGCCCGCGGTGTACCCGATCCGCGGGCCGCCGAGTCCGCCGCGTTCGCCGGGGCCGCCGCCGATGCGGCCGGGTCGCGGTATGCCAGCGCATCCGCAAGCCGCTTCGGCGGTCCGCAGCCAGCTTCCGCCTATCCGACCGCCGCGTCGGCCGGAGGCTTCGGCCGGCCTCCGGAGTCCTCCGCCATGCCCGCGATGCCCCCCGCGATGGCGCCGGCGATGCCGCCGGCCGGCATGGCTCCGGCCACCATGCCTGCGACTCCCGCGGCGACTCCCGCACTCCTGCCCCCGTCCGGCCAGCCGGCGGGCATGCCGACGACCCCGCCGGCGCGGCGGCCCGATCCCGGGTATCGCCCCTTTGGCACCTCGAGCTACCGTCCCAGCCAGGCGATCCTCGCCGACGACTCGCCGGCCCCGGCGCCGGTGCGGACCGTGTCGTTCGAGGATGCCAACGCGGCCGTCAGGTAGTTTTCCCGGCGGCATCGTTCGCGGTGTGGCTGCGCGCGGAGGCCGGATCATCGGCCGGGTACCCCGCGGAGCGGGCGATCGGCCCGTGATCCGCGCGGTGTGGTACAAGTCCTCCCATGGACCTGTGCTTCCGCCTGCCGCCTCCGCCGGATTCCACGCGGCTTCGACCGACCGTCTGGCTGTGGGTCGTCGGGATCGCCTTCATCTTCTTCGTCAACGTGG
>Ga0136644_10001594_pt1 | contig 17921 bp, 22 predicted proteins | sample C_130820_EF_Meta_FD_94780 | JGI IMG/M metagenome (GOLD analysis project Ga0136644, IMG submission 94780) | Freshwater microbial communities from Lake Croche, Canada to study carbon cycling - C_130820_EF_MetaG (v2) (version 2) | ecosystem: Environmental > Aquatic > Freshwater > Lake | place... | reverse complement strand
TTTGTGTCGCGCGGCGTCACGGCAGGATCGGGAAATGTTGCAAAATTGCAGCCCCCCAGACCGAGCGAGGACAATGCAATCAGGAAATGCCGTCTAATCATGGGAAACGAGCCTGTCGAACCGAGCGAATCACTTTCAACAAGTCTTGGCTTGAAACCCCTAAAAAATCCAGAAATTTGAGGAAGAAAGCCATTCATTTGCGCATGGCAGCGATGACGTTAGCCGGGACAAGCATGGCTGAAATCCCTCAACGGACCCGTTTGAATATGCCGCTGATCCCATTGCGAGGGCTGCAGGAGTAGAATTCGGCCTCAATCTGCTCTTTGGTGATTTTGATATCCCAATCCCCGTCCTTGAGCTGCCACTTGCCTGCAACCTGAACCAGGGCAAACTCCTCGTTGCAGATAAAACCGTCCGGGAACGGTTTGGGGCGATAGGCATCGGGCATCCATGATCCGAATATCTTCAGATAGGCCTGACCATTGCGCTCGCCGACCAGCAGCAAAGCATCCTTGGGCGTTTAGCTGGTGATCCCGTCGGCATAAATGGTGTCGCTCAGCAGTTCCTGCAATTCCTGTGTGCGGCGCAGGGCCAGAGCGGTGCAGGTCGCGGCCCCTTTGTCTTTGGCCCTGTCGCTGGCGCAAGCGCGATATTCGCCAAGAAAGACGGCCTGTGACGCCCTCACAAAACCCTTGATCGGGAAACCGGCATTGGCGGCCTGATAGGCCTGCCCCATCGCCTCGTCGGCGGCGTTGAGTGCGGGGGTCGAGCAGACCAGCACTTCCAGTTTGCTCTTGGCCTTGGCACAATCAAAGCTGGCCGCCCATGCTGAACCTGCCGCCACAACACCCATTACAAAACCGGCCAGCCATATAAAGTGACGCATCTTCAACACTCCCGCAATTCCATGACGGTTTCGCGCATCGCCCCGTGGCCTGTCAATATGGCTGTTGCATGGATTGGTTCCATACAGCATCGGGACTTCCAAGGTGTCCTTATCCGAAATCGTGCAACGCCTGCTGGTAATCCTCATGGGTGTCCATCTCGACCCATTTAAGGCCGGTAATATCCAGCGGCACGAACCGCACACCTGTCTGGATAATCTCGTCATAGGCGACTTCGTAATAGTCTTTCCAGCGCGCTGACGATTGCATCATCGCATCAAGCCGGTCGAACAGCATGGGGGCGGCTTCAGCAGCGATCTTTTCGATCCCGATGGATTCGCCGATGGCCTGATCAACCGCGATGCGGTTGCCGATACGGGCAATGCTGCCATCGGCATGGCAGATGACCTTGATCACCTCTTCATTGACCATGGAATGATCGACACAGACCACGCTGGCAGCGGGTGGCGTGGCCATCAGGCGTTGCATAATGGCTTCGTCGAACATCACATCGCCATCCAGTTTGACAAAGCCTTCGCCATTCAGGGCCGCGCGGGCCCGCAGAAGCGAGTAGCCGGTATTGGTCTCCAGATAATGCTCGTTGCGCACGAAGCTGACATCAAGAGCGGGAAAGGCCTGGCCGATATAGGCCTCGATCATCTCCTGCATATGTCCGCAGATCACGATGAAAGACGTGATGCCATTGCTCTGCAGCTTGCTGATCATATGGTGCAGGGTGGTTGAGCCGGCCATCGGCAACAGTGATTTGGGGCGATCCAGTGTGAGGGGATGCAAGCGGCTTCCGATGCCCGCCAGAAGGATGACAGCTTTCATGTGGATAATCCTTCAGATCCGGTTATTTGCGTAAAGGATGGGTCAGCGAACCGTCTTGCGCCACGATCTGCCGCCCGCGTTGCACCAGCCGCACCAGCGCAATCAGCATTTGCCCGACGCCGAACAGCCACAGCCACAGATCGGGCCGCTGGACCGCGATGGCGATGGCCCCGAAGGTCACATGTTCGGCCTCGTCCAGCGCCAGCAGGCTGTGATGGCGCAACCAGAGCCATTGCAGATGCCCGGAGAAGGATTTATCCGCGCGGCTCCGGGCGTCCAGTGTGGCATAAAGCTGCTGCCTGCGCAGGCGGGACTGGTCCAGATAGGCGGGATCATGATTGATCGCGCTGAACATCGTTTCCAGCTTGATGTAATAGCGGAACAGAAAACCGAAACAGGAGAAGAAGCCGAGAAACACGTAAACGACCTCGCCGGTCATCCGATAGGCCGCCAGCGCAAAAGCCGCATTGATAAGGCCGATCTTCAGCACATCCAGCGTCTTGTCGAGATAGTCGCCGACAACCGAGGTCTGCCCTGTAAACCGGGCCAGCTGGCCGTCCAGACAATCGAGCACATAGGAAAGCGGCAACAGCACAACGGCCAGCATGGCCCCCTCCCCGCCGCGCCCGATCAGACATGCCGCCGCCGCATACAGCACGAAAGAGGTGATGGTCACTCCGTTCGGGCTCAACCATCCCTGCCGGCTGGCAAGGCCCAACAGTCTGTTGGCCCAGAGCGGATACCAGAGATCCCCCCAATTGCTGAAATAATTGGGCTCGACCACCGAGGCGGGATCTTGAGCGGTTGTGTTCAAGTGCTCAAGCTGCATCATGCACCTCGCCCATCAATGGCTCCATGGCAAGCGGCAGGTGCTGTTCGATCCCCTGGCTGTCCGTGATGATCCGCTGGAGTTGTTCCAGCGCAAACAGCGTATCCTCATGCCGCAACGCGCCGATATGGCCAAGCTGGAATAGCTTGTCCTTGAGGGGACCTTTGCCGTTATAGATCACAATGCCCTGTTCCTTCAGACGCACGGCCAAGCGCGCCACACTCATCATCGGCGGAAGATACACACATGTGATCACTTGCGACGTGTGGCCCGCATAACGGGCATGATCAAGATTGAGGCGGCGCAACACCCGCCGCGTCAAACGGGCCCGTGCCCCGATATCGCGACGGAAGGCTTTCAAACCCTGATGGGTGATTTCCAGCAAGGAGGCATGCAAAGCCACAAAAGCATGGATAGCCGGCGTGTTCGGCGTCTGGACGAATTCGCGCATGAAGCGGAAATGCTTTTCGAGATCGAGATAGTGGCTGGCCTTGTCCCCGCTCTCCAATGTCGCCAGAACGGCACTGCGCACCACCAGAATACCGACGCCCGGCATGGCCGACAGGGCCTTGCCGGAAGCCCCGACCAGAATATCGATGCCCCAGTCGCGCATCTCGATCTGTTCGCCACCGATGCTGCTGACCGCATCGACCGAGATCAGGGCGCCATGGGCTCGGGCCACTGCCGCCACTTGTGCGACCGGATTGAGCATGCCCGTGCTGGTTTCATGATGGACCATCAACACAAGTCGATAGGCTTTGGCCTGCAATGTGTCCTCAAGGCGGGCCAGATTGATCTCGGCCTGCCATTCAAACCGCAAATGATCGACATCCGCGCTGTGGGTGCGGGCGACTTCGGCAAGCCGTTCGCCGAACTCGCCATTGCTGATGACCAGAATGGCTCCCTGCCTGGCCAGCCCCGCAATGATACATTCATTGGCCGCCGTGCCGGAACCGGTGACAAAGGCGATTTCATAACTGTCATCCGCCCCGACAACCGGGCGCAACAGCTGGGCCGACTGGCGCAGGATATCGGAAAATTCGACCTCCCGATGGCCGATATTGGTGGTCATCACCGCGCGTTGCACGGCATCCGACAACATCACCGGGCCGGGGCACAAAAGAATTTTCCGCATGTCCCGATGCCCTGCGCCAACCGCGCAAGCTGTGTGAATTCTGAGAAAATTTGTTTTCAATAACAAGACCTAACGTGAATGAGGGAGGAGTGGGAGACGGGCGTCGTGCAGGCGGGCCGGAGCTAAAAACGGCACGATAAAGCAACCGTGGCAGAATGCCGCGTTGGCTCGTCCTTGAATGGCCGAACAGCCACAAAAATCAGAATGGATATTGATAGAAATGGGAGCGCGAAACTATTGCGCAAATTATGGATAATCAGACTAACCTTTACGTTAGCATAGCTCTAACAGTTGTCCCCGCAATATACAATCAAACACTCGAATCATCCGATCGGACTTCGGCTCAAAGACTTTTCAGCCAGGCGATCACCTCGGATTTTGCCGCGGATGGTGTATCGATATGCCCCGCATTGACCACTTTATATTGGCTCTTTGGATGCTTGGCTCCCGCATCGAAGGCGTAGGACGGGCCCAATTCCGAGAGCCTGTCGGCATTGCCGATCACCCATAAAAACGGGATTTTGGGCATGGCGGCCGCATTATGGGGGATCACCGACGGACCGGTCGGATCAAAAAAACTCAGATAGGCTTTTGGCGTGGCCTTGACCTGAAACGACTTGCCCTGGTTGCTATCGGCAAAATCGGTGGTCTCCTGTCCGCGTCCGGCCTTGATCATCTGGCGGGCTTTTTCGACCGAAGCGATGATATCGGGCCGGCCGAACCGCTCGGGCGTGTGCCCTGCGGCCAGCGACATGACCCCTGCCAGCCCTGCAGGGTGGCGGGCGGCATAGCCGATCACCGCATTCGCGCCCAGACTTTGCCCGGCGATCACAATTTTGCGCGCCCCCTGAGCCCGCAACAAGGCGATGGCCTGGCCGATCTCGCCAAGGGCCTGATCATAGGGGATGTCATAGCTGTCAGGCTGTCCGGCCGTGCCCGCCCACGCCATGCGGGGCGACACCACCCGCGCACCTTCAGCCTCGAGTGCATCGGCCAGCGGCTTGGTCGGCCCCAGTGGCCTGCCGCCTTTGCCATGCACCATGACAATGCCGAAGCCCACCAGACTGCCGGATTGGGCAAAGGCCGCCGCCGGAAGCACCAACAGGCCCAGCACGACTATTCCAATCCATCGACCGATCCGTGCCATGATGTGCCCCGCAAAGTCGCCCCGCCTCAGGCAATCCAGCCTATGGCAATCCAGCATTCGGATAGCAGACCATTTAAGGAAATGCTGATCAAGCCGTCTTTGTGCCTATAGGTCGAGGGTGAAGCCATGCGGATTTCGTTTAATCCCAGTGTCATGAACATGAAGCCGGTGCAGCCGATCCAGCGGGTTGTGCGGCAGAACCGGTCGCTGTTGGCCGATCCTGTCGATAGCGAAACGGTGCAAAACGGGCCTGTCACCACCTCGCTGTCGCCCTTGGCCGTGCAAAAATCCAAAGAAGAAGTGACCAATGAGGGGCAATACAAGAAAAATCCCTTGTGGAATGCGATGTTGAACCTACCCTGACAGTCAGGATCACAGGGCCCACGGGCTGGACCAGTGGAGACATCATGTTCACATCACGGCTGAAACCCCTCACCGCGACCATCCTTGTGGCCCTGTTGCTTCTCGGCATGGCCCCCGGGCCGGCCCGCAGTGCGACCGCGGACGAGATCAAGAAACAGCAGGACCAGATCCGGGAACGCTCGAAAGACACCGAGGACAAGGCACAGGCCGAAAAACAGGCCCGCGAGCGGGAAGACGCCCGCAAAGCGCAAGAATTGCGCGACAAGCAGTGGAAAGAGGAAAATCCCAACAGCCCGTTTCCGCGTGGCGGCAATCCCGATCCCGCCCATCAGGCCCTGCGCCCGCCTGTTGCGCCCGGCGGTATGGTCGCCCCTCCCTCGAGCGGCAATTCCGATACACGCTTTGTACAGGCTGCACTGGCCCAGATCGACAACGAGTTGAAATTGATCACCCAACGCTTGCAGCGGCTCGAACAGATGCTGAATGCCCAAGGTCATGCAGGAGGTCATGCAGGCGGCCCTGCAAATGGCGGCAGCGGTTCACCCACCAACAATGCCCCTTCACGGCCCGGCTTACAGACCGATTCGATTGCCGACCAGCAAGCCCAGATCCGTGAACGCAGCCGCGCCATCGAAAACCGCGCCCAAGCCGAAGCGAATGAAAAGGAATGGGCCGATATCCGCAAGGCGCAGGAACAGCGCAACCGGGCAGACAATAGCGATACTTTTATTACGCCGTCGGTGGTGGCCGATTACTATCTCGGACCGAAAGAGCCGCGTTTGCGGCGTTGATTCTGGCCTCGAGATGGCTGCCAGCGCTGACAAAACCGCTATGATGCGGCAGCAACAGGGGAAAAACAGTTTTTGATGGCAGATTCATCAAAAATTCACGATCAAGGACTTGCTGAACTGCCCTCCGGTCGTGTATGGGTCCACCTGAATTGTTTTGACGACTTGGAAGTGCGGGTTCCGGCCGGCCTCCATGACAGAGAAAGAGACTGACGATGAAAATCCGCAATAGCCTGAAGTCGCTGCGCAACCGTCACCGCGACAACCAGCTGGTCCGTCGCAAGGGCCGCGTTTACATCATCAACAAGACCCAGCCTCGCTATAAGGCACGTCAGGGCTAATTCCCGGCGTTATTCGTTACGGGATAAACCGGTCAGGTTTATAAGAAATCTGACCATGCCTGATTGAAGAGTGTGTGCGGAGCCTCGCTTGTGCGGGGCTTTTTGCATGGGCCATACCCCGATTTCGGCTAAATTCCCCGAAGCATTGCAGAAGCGATCGTGCCTTGGGGGCCGGTGATCGGACAGGTTATACAGTGCTTTCTGGTCTGCGGATTAACCAGCCTCGGCAATGCTCCTGTTGTTTTGGAAAAATTCAGTCTATAAATATGGTCATGGTGGTTCAAGTCGCATTCAGATAAGACCACCGGAATGGATCAGGGCGTCACGATGTTTTCTGCTATTCCGAAATTTTTATTCCAGCGCGATCTGGAACTGTCCATCGAAGGCTCATGGCCTTTCTGGTGCATACTCATCGTTGTCGTGTCGTTCGATCTGTCGTTATTGATATCGTTGGTCGCCCTGATCGCCAAAGCGCGCTAAGCGACTTCGTACGGCTTCCGTTTCCCGGCAACCCACTCCATCCATCCCTGCCCGTCCCTGCGGGCAAAGGGCTTCGAATCAGCCTGGCTGGTCGTCAGTCCACCTGACCCTGCTTGCCCTTGATCGAGTTCATATTGTACTGGATATGGGTGCACCCGCTGGTAGAAAAGCGCTTTTTGGCACAGACTTTCACAGAAAAATGATCCATCCCCAGATAGCCTGAATTTTTGGTATACTGGAAAATATTGCGGTCGATCTGTTTGACAACACCCCAGACCGGCTGGCCGGCGAGCTGGGTTTCGATCATCTCGTATCCGTCAGGGATCGGCACGCGGATCATGCAGACCGACACGCCCTCCAGCCAATAGAGCAGGGTCACACTGTCATTGGTTTCCGGATGCAGTTCGGCCTCTTTCAAGGCCCCCTTGTCGCCGCCCTTGCGCAGGCAGGACGCATCCGCCTCGCCCGACAGGCCCACAGCAAAGACCAGCCCCAGCACCAGCAGTCCTAGCAAACGCCCTATACCACGACCTGAAGACATCATCACTGTTACGACTCCACCCCGACGCCGACCTCATGATCGAATAACATCATGAATATATCCAAAGACCATAGCATTGAACAGGACGCTTTGATGCAAATCAATGTCGAAGCCCGTCATTGATCTATCCTGCAAGCAGCCACAGGAGGCGATCATGCACAATACCATCGTGGATCATCTGCAAAAGTCTGCCGGCCAGATCAGCGCCCAATTCAATGCCCTGCACGATATCACCCTGCAGATCGGCGCCTTCCACATGGCCCGCGCCGAAATTTACCAGAACGCTTGCGAGAAAATGGCAGGGGCCACGGATGTCCAGACCCTTTTGGCGTTGCAGCAGGATTTCATCCACTCCTCGCTGGACAATCTGATGGACCATTCCAGAGCCATGGCCGGACTGTTGACCCAAACCGCATCCCTTGAGCGTGCGGACGAGAGTGGAAATTGATCTTTACTCGGTAATCACACCGTATTTGATCAGATCTTTTATCAATTTGCGCAAAGCCACCCATTGCGCTTCGACAAGAGTTTCGACACCGGTGTTATTGGAGGTAAAACCGGGCTTGATGATGAAGGTGCCATCGTCCTTGCGTAGCAGGAAACCAAGTCCTTCCAATTTTTTGAGCTTGCGCCGAGCTGTCGCGCGATCAATTCCTGTTGTATTGGAAACAGTCGAAATATTGACGCCGCGGACTGAAAGCAATCCCATTAATTCGGAATCACTCATTTCCTTCGTGTGCAGTCCCGACTCGACGACATCCTGCATGGCTGCATTGGCCACGACATAGATGATAAGAGCATTATCGATGTCATTATATGCAAATTTTTTCAGGACACGGCAGATTTCGATGAAAAAATCACCGAACTTGAACCCGAATATCCTGTTTTTTACAGGCGAGGGAGCGCCATTAAAATTGATCATTCTATCCTGACTTTATAAACACTAATCTATCTATGTGCTTAAAGAATATTTATAATCCCCCTTCATGTTCAATTTGAACATAAATTGGTTTTTTTTATTCGTAAATATAACGTTTTTAACCAGCGGCTTGACACGCCAGAATCGTGCCGAAGAACAACTTGGACACAGCTTAACACGCTCTCCACCACCCCATACTTCAACTAAAAAGTGTCAAACTTAAGGTCGTTCAACCATTGCTGGTGCGTTTTTACCGGCATGCTGTTTCTATTTGAGAAGAGGCACGCAATCGCTATGCTGGTCGTGCAACCTGAATCAAATCCGAACCCTTCATTTTCACTCAGGATTGGCCGCATGAGCACAGTTGTTCGCATCCGCCCCGTCACGATCGAAGATCTCCCCGCCTGGGAGGTTCTTTATGCCGGCTATGCCGCCTTCTACAAAGTAGCCCAGACACAGGCGATGCGTAACACTGTCTGGTCATGGCTGATGGACCCGCAGCATGAAACCAAGGCTTTGGTGGCCGTTGGTGCCAACGGACAATTGATCGGTCTGGCCCATTACCGCCCGTTTGCCCGGCCGCTATCGGCGACAACCGGCGGCTTTCTCGATGACCTGTTTGTTGATCCCGAGGCCCGAGGCAGCGGCGCGGCGGATGCCCTGCTGGAAGCACTCGCCCAAGTGGGCCGCGAGCGTGGCTGGTCGGTCATCCGCTGGATCACCGCCGAGGACAATTATCGGGCGCGGGCTGTCTATGACCGCAAGGCCGAGCGCACCAAATGGCTGACCTACGACATCAAACTAGCATAGCACGCTTGTCAGTTCGCGCTTCTAAAACATGCTTTTGCACCTTATAAAGGGCCCACACATCGCATCATCATAAGGATAGAACACGATGCCTGCCTATCGCTCCCGCACTTCTACCCATGGTCGTAATATGGCTGGTGCCCGCGGCCTTTGGCGCGCCACCGGCATGAAAGACGAGGATTTCGGCAAGCCGATTATTGCTGTCGTCAATTCCTTCACCCAATTTGTGCCGGGCCATGTGCATTTGCAGGATCTCGGCCAGCTGGTCGCGCGCGAAATCGAACGCGCCGGCGGCGTCGCCAAAGAATTCAATACCATCGCCGTCGATGACGGTATCGCGATGGGCCATGACGGCATGCTCTATTCGCTGCCCTCGCGCGAGCTGATTGCCGACAGCGTCGAATATATGGTCAACGCCCATTGCGCCGATGCGATGGTGTGCATTTCCAACTGCGACAAGATCACGCCCGGCATGTTGATGGCCGCTTTGCGCCTCAATATTCCGGTGGTGTTTGTCTCTGGTGGCCCGATGGAAGCGGGCAAGGTCACGATTGACGATGTCGAACATGCCGTCGATCTGATCGATGCGATGATCGCTGCTGCCAACGACAAGATTTCGGACGAGGATGTCGCCCGTTACGAGCGCTCCGCCTGCCCGACCTGCGGATCGTGCTCGGGCATGTTCACCGCCAATTCGATGAACTGCCTGACCGAAGCGCTGGGTCTGGCCCTGCCGGGTAATGGTTCGGTTCTCGCCACCCATAAGGACCGTGAAAAGCTGTTCTTGCAGGCCGGACGTGTGGTGGTCGATCTGTGCCGCAGCTATTACGAGCAGGATGACGACTCAGTACTGCCGCGCAACATCGCCAATTTCGCCGCTTTTGAAAATGCGATGACGCTGGACATTTCGATGGGCGGATCCACCAATACCGTGCTGCATCTGCTGGCGGCCGCCCATGAAGGCGAAGTCGACTTCACCATGAAAGACATCGACCGGCTGTCGCGCCGTGTGCCAGTGCTGTGCAAGGTCGCCCCTTCGGTGGCCAATGTGCATATGGAAGACGTGCATCGGGCCGGCGGGATCATGTCGATCCTCGGCGAGCTGGATCGGGGCGGCTTGATCAACCGCGATTGCTACACCGTGCACGCCCCCACCATCGCTGCCGCGCTGGATCTGTGGGATATCGGCCGCACAAAGGACGAAGACGTCAGAACCTTCTTCCGCGCGGCTCCCGGTGGTGTTCCCACGCAGGTCGCCTTCTCGCAGGAGGCCCGCTACAAGGCCCTTGATGACAACCGCGAAACTGGCTGCATCCGCAATATCGAACATGCCTATTCCAAGGATGGTGGCCTGGCCGTGCTGTTCGGCAATGTCGCCGCTGATGGCTGTATCGTCAAAACCGCCGGTGTGGATGCCAGCATCCTGACCTTCCACGGCAAGGCGCGGGTGTTCGAAAGCCAGGACGAGAGCGTGCAGGCGATCCTGCTCGGCAAGGTGATTGCCGGTGAAGTCGTGGTGATCCGTTATGAAGGACCGCGCGGTGGCCCTGGCATGCAGGAAATGCTCTATCCGACCAGCTATCTGAAATCCAAGGGGCTGGGCAAAGCCTGCGCCCTGATCACCGACGGCCGTTTTTCGGGTGGCAGTTCGGGACTGTCGATCGGCCACATCTCCCCCGAAGCGGCCGAAGGCGGCCTGATCGGTCTGGTGGAAACCGGCGACGAGATCGAAATCGATATTCCCAACCGCAGCATCCACCTCAAGGTCGATGATGCCGTGCTGGAGCAACGGCGCAAGGCACAGGATGCCAAGGGCTGGAAGCCAGCCAAACTGCGTCCGCGCAAAGTGACCACGGCGCTCAAGGCCTATGCCGCCCTGACCACCAGTGCCTCCAAGGGCGCGGTGCGGGTTGTCCACGATTAAGAGCGTCCAAAGACACGGCCACAAATCAGCCCCGTTTCGACGGGGCTTTTTTGTATCGAAGGGGCGTCACATCATAATGCCTCTGGCCATTGGAAACGATCCGCCCTAGCTTGTGGATAGGCCGCTGGCAGGCAGGAGACACAAGCAAATATGACGCCTTTGTCACCCGACGAACGAACCAAAAACCGGCATCCCAAAAACCGGCATCTCTTGCGCGTGGCCATGCCGGGCCTTGCGGGATTGCTGGCCAATCTGCCAGCCAGTCTGCCGACTCATGCGGCCGATGCCGTGCCGCATCTACAGGGTGGACAGATCGGTCTGGTCTGGACCCTGCCCTTTGCCGGTCTGCTGCTATCGATTGCCCTGCTCCCGCTGATCGCACCGAAAATCTGGCATCACCATCATGGCAAGGTTGCTTTGTTCTGGGGTCTGGCATGGGCAGGACCAGCGGCTGTCACCTTTGGTGGAGCGGCCATTGCCTACGAAATCCTGCACACGGCCTTGCTGGAATATCTGCCGTTTATCATCCTGATCGGCTCGCTCTATTGTGTCACCGGGCATATCCACATCCGTGGAAATGTGCACGGTTCGCCCGGCCTTAACACCGGATTTCTGGCGGCAGGTACCGCGCTGGCCAGTGTGATCGGCACGACGGGTGCTGCCATGTTGCTGGTGCGCCCGCTGATCCGCGCCAATGATGACCGCGCCCACAATACGCATGTCATGGTGTTTTTCATTTTTCTGGTCGCCAATATCGGCGGCGCACTGACACCGGTGGGGGATCCCCCGCTGTTTCTCGGTTTTCTCGAAGGGGTCGATTTTTTCTGGCCCACCAAAGCCCTGCTGAAGCCGACACTGGTGCTGGCTAGCTCGCTGCTGGTGATCTTCTTCTGCCTTGATCTCTATCTCTACAACCATGAAGGCCGCAGCAAGCCGGACCCGACACCCGACAGCCGCTTGACCATCGAGGGTGGCCATCAGGCCCTCTTGATCCTGATCATTCTGGCCGCGGTCATTGCTAGCGGTTCGGTGCAACTCGATAGCGTCGATCTCTTCGGCGTGACGCTGGAGTGGCAGAACATTCTGCGCGATCTGGTGCTGGTGCTGATGGGTGGCCTGTCTTTCCTTCTCTCCAATGACCGGATCAGGCAGGCCAACCAGTTCGATCTCGAGCCGATCCGCGAGGTCGCCAAACTGTTCGGCGGCATTTTCGTGACCATCATTCCGGTGCTGGCCATTCTGAAAGCCGGACAGGATGGTGCGCTCGGCGCGGTCATCAGACTCGTGACCACCCCGTCAGGCCAGCCGGATCCCGCAATGGTTTTCTGGGTCACCGGCCTGCTGTCGAGCTTCCTCGACAATGCGCCGACCTATCTGGTGTTTTTCAATGCTGTCGGTGGCGATCCGCTCGCCCTGATGGGACCGCTGGCCCCCACTCTGATGGCGATTTCGATGGGTGCCGTGTTTATGGGAGCCAACAGCTATATCGGCAATGCGCCCAATTTCATGGTCAAATCGATGGCAGAAAGCCGTGGTGTGAGAATGCCCGGCTTTTTCGGTTATCTCGTCTGGTCATTCGGATTGTTGATGCCGCTGTTTGCCATCCAGACCTGGTTGTTTTTCTAGGTCAGTCCAGACCGCCATCTGATCAATAGCTATGCTCGGGAGCCGGAAAGCTCTTGTCTTTGACAGCCTTTACATAATGGCTGATCGCCTGTTCGATGCTGTCGGCCCCTTCCATGAAATTGCGGACGAAACGGGCCGTCTTGCCCGGATAGATCCCGATCATGTCATGCAGCACCAGAATTTGTCCGGCGCAATCGACACCGGCCCCGATCCCGATGGTCGGCATGGCGGGACAGGCCCGCGTGACCTCGGCAGCCAGAGCCGCAGGCACCATTTCCAGCACCAGCAGCGCCGCTCCCGCGTCTTGCAAAGCCAAGGCGTCGGCCTTCAGGCGGTCGGCCTCTGCCTCGCTCTTGCCCTGCACCTTATAGCCACCCAGTTGATGCACCGATTGCGGGGTCAGGCCCAGATGCGCGCAGACCGGCACGCCGCGTTCGACCAGAAAACGAATGGTCTCGGCCATCACCAGACCGCCTTCAAGCTTCACACAATGGGCTCCGGCCGCCATCAGACGGGTGGCACTGTGCATGGCCTGTTCGCGGCTGGCCTGATAGGAGCCGAACGGCAGGTCGGACATGACAAAGGCCCGCTTTGTGCCGCGTGCCACGCATTGGGTGTGGTATTCCATCTGATCAAGTGTCACGGGCAGGGTCGAGGCATGGCCCTGCAAGACATTGCCCATGGAATCGCCCACCAGCAGAACCTCGACCCCGCTACGCTCGAGCAAGGCGGCAAAACTGGAATCATAGGCTGTCAGCGCGGTGATTTTGTCACCCTGCGCGGCCATGCGCGAGAAATCACCCAGTTTCAAAGGGCGCTGGTCTGACAGATAGGCCATGGTTATTCCTTGATTTGTCCGTCGGGGTCGACGGGATCGATCGCAATATTGTCAATCAAACGGGTTTTTCCCAACCACACCGCCACCAGCAAGCGGCCCTCCGAATGGCTGTGCCATTCGCCCAATGTTGTGGCATCGCGCAGCACCAGATAATCGATCCGGAAGCCGGCCTGTTCCAGTTCGGTTTCTGCCGTCCTGATCAGCGCTTGTGCCGTCCCTCCGGCTGCCAGACCTGTTTTGACGGCCTGCATGGCCTGAGAGAGCCCCGGGGCCAGAGCCCGCTCGGAAGCAGACAGATAGACATTGCGCGAGGACATGGCCAGCCCATCGGCTTCACGCATCGTCGGTCCGCCTTGCACCATCACCGGCAGATCGAGATCGAGTACCAGTTGCTTGAGCACGGCCAGTTGCTGGAAATCCTTTTCGCCAAAAATGGCGAGATCGGGCGCGACCTGGATCAGCAATTTGGCGACCACCGTGGCCACCCCGTTGAAAAAGACAGGGCGCGAGGCATCTTCCAATCCGGCGGCGGCAGGACCGCTCATGCTGATGGTGGTGGCAAAACCGGCCGGATACATGACGCCCGCATCGGGGATAAACACCGCATCGATACCGACTGTGGCCAACAGATCGAGATCGCGCTGCAACTGGCGCGGATAGCTGGAAAAGTCCTCGCTGGGTGCGAATTGGGTTGGATTGACAAAAATCGAAACCACCACACGTTCGGCCTTCCGCCGGGCCTGCCGGACCAGCGACAGGTGCCCCTCGTGCAACGCCCCCATGGTCGGCACCAGCGCAATGCGCTCTCCCGCCTGACGCCATGGTGCGACACAAGCGCGGATCGCATCCACGGTCGGACAGCACAGGATTGGATGGAGCAAAGCGGGATCAAACACGTTCGGTCCTCGAGACCTGTCGGGGCAGCAATCTGCCTCAAAATTTGGCAGACGTTATCCCCATGCCCCGCCCGCAACAACCCCGACTAAATGCAAAGCAGGTGTGCCGGATCGACTTTCCTGACGCTTCTGACGAGTCCCCGCCTTTGGCAGGCAGCCGACCTTACACCACCCGTTCGCCGTCTTCCTTGCTGAAGGGAGCCTGTTGGGGCGCGGGCAAAATCTCCAGCACTTTTTCGGACGGACGGCACAGCATCACCCCTTTCGAGGTGGCAACAATCGGCCGGTTGATCAGGATCGGATGCGCCATCATCATATCGAGGAGATATTCATCATCCAGTTCGGGGCGGTCCAGTTGCAGTTCGGCATAGGGTGTGTCCTTTTGGCGCAGGACGGCGCGGACATTGCCGCCCATCTGCGCGATCAACTGCTGCAATCGGGCGCGGCTGGGCGGGGTTTTGAGATATTCGATCACCTCCGGTTCGATCCCGGCATTGCGGATCAGCCCCAGCACATTGCGCGAGGTGCCGCATTGTGGGTTGTGATAGATGCTAACGTCTCGCTGGTCATACATTGTCGGTGTCTCCGGTTGATTGGACAGGCATGTCACAAAAATACACCCAAAGGTTGCAGTGTGCGCTGCCGATCCGCTACGATAAGTCTCTTACAGAGCATTCAATCATTGCTCTTGATGATCGAGAAGGTGCCCATGCGTGATCTGCGGCGTGATCTGCTCCCCCTGAACCGTCTGTGGCTGCTTGCCACTCTCACCCTGATGCTGGTGACAGGTGTTGCGAGCCTGATGTCCTCTGCCTTAGCCGAACCGGCCTCGCCGCTCGAATGCGGCTTGAAACAGCTCGGGCTGAAAACCCATATCGAATGTCTGGTCACCCGCGACAGCGTCACCGTCATCAGTGTCACCGCCAATGAAGGCACGTGCCTGACCCTGCAGGATTATTATGACACACATCCGACAGAATTGAACAAACTGGTCAAATCCAGCGGCTTGTCGGCCCGGAGTTTCGAGTATCGCAAAACCTATCGGTCCGGAAAAGAATTTCTGGTCTATATGACGCCGTGCAACCTCGGCACCTATACGATCGAGACCAATCTGGGCAGCTGGACCTGGCTCGCTCAGCGGATGTAATGCAACTTTTAGTGGATAAGTCACATTATTTTCGTTTTCGATGCTGTCTTTTTTTCCGATGACCGTCTTTATGGGAACATGGGAAATTATGGTTAACGTCGAGTAAACGTTCTGCCTTGTTTTCCCAAGCCTTGTTCATGAGCGTTGTGGAAACCGAGATGGCCCTTGCCCGCCCTGCCACCCTTGCACAGTCCGTGAATCCTACCACGGTCTTGATGGGCCTTGATCTGTCTCGCCATTTTGCTGCGAAATGGTCCTATCAGGATATGCGCCTGCCGCAGCGGGCTCAGGATAGCCTGATCGATGACATGGACGAGACACCGGTTGTGATGGCCGATATCCAGCGCGCCATCGACAAGCGTCGCGTCGACAACATCAAACTGTCGCTGGCCTATGCCGATTTTGCCTTTTCGTTCAAACAGACGATCCGGCCACTGCGTCTGCCCGGTGAATTGCAGTTGCCTTTGCAGAACTTCTACAAAGTGCTCGAGGATGTGTTCTTCACCATCCACAGTTCGAGCGAATTGACGCGTGTTATGCGTAATTTCCATGAAATCGTCACCTATTTGCCGAAATTGACGCCGAATGAAATCACCCGCGTCAAATTGCTGGCCGAGCAGATCATCATGATCGTCATCGGCTATATCGACCGCGAGGATTTGCTCACCGACCTCGATTGGGAGCAAAGCAAGCTCAAACACAATCCGGCGGGCAACCACCCTGCCATCCTGAAGCAGATCGACCGGATCAAATACCAGCTCGTCTCGGTCGACCGCCGTCTGTCGCATCTGCACAAGGAAGCCCTGTTGATTTCGGGCGCAATCAGGCTCCACTGATCCAAGTCTGTAGCGATCCTACCCTTTCCTCAAAAAATTTCCGGACTCAATTGCCTGCCAAGTGCCTGCAATGACTCACGATTTGGAGACCGCACAGGATATGAAGAGGTTTTCCACAGGCTTATCCACAGGATTGGCACAAGATATGCTGTGAATCTCTTGTCGAACAACAAGAGGTAGATGTCATGCAGATCGGAGCATCGGGCCTGCCCATGCTGAAACAGCAGCCGGATAATCGGCAGACATTTCAGAATGCGGTGATGCGGTCGGTATCCTCTGAGCAATCAGCCGGTGTCGTGGTGGCGATCAGCAATCGCAACACGGCCGTGTCGGCTTCAGGAACCCTGGCGAAACGGCGGGACGCCAACCAGAACGATACGCCGGACATGCCGCATCCCAAGAGCAAGGGGTTGGCGGCCTATGAAGCGATGGAAAATGGAACCTTTATGGCGCAATACGGCTAATGATTAGCCACGGCGCGGCCTGACGCGCAACCAGAGAGAGTAGGCAAGATTGCTGGCAATAAAGACCAGAAAAGCCCCCGAGAGATCCCCGACGAACATCACCCCCAATAGATAGGCGCTGACCTCGAGCTGATAGTCTGGAACCATAAAAAACAGAAAATGGGTCAATGTCGAGTTCAGGACGGCCTGAAGGACCGAAAACCCGAGAATATCAGCCCAGGTAATACTGAAGAAATCGATCTCGGGCGCCAGCACCCCACTGACCCGCCTCGATACCAATGACCAGAGCAGCAAAGATAGACTACACGCAACCCCAGCGCTGAGAGCCAGCAGCCAGATATATTGAGGCTGGTCATCCAGATCGGCGAGCATGATCGAATTGGCGATAGTGCCCAAGGCAATGCCCCCGCCGGCCCAATAGCCAAAAATCAGAGTGCAAAAAACACGGGCGGCAGCTGGAATGAAAAAAACAGCTGTCCTCGAAGTGATATCGAAAACGTTGAATATTGCGTGATGAAATTCAAAAAGAGCAACATATGCGACAGCAGAAATAGCTACCGCATTCGCAATTTCTTTAACTTTTGATCCCATTCGAATTCAACCAATTCTCTATGTCGGAGAGAATATGGTCTATTTTTTTTGTTGGGACAAGATGACAAATATAGCCATCCCACTTTTCAGTGATGAATTCATATTTTTTCAAATCCGATATTTTTCTATAAACAGAGCTTCTGCTCGAGAATTTTTTATCCAGAATTTGATTGATGGTAATATTATTTCCAGAAAAACAGGTGTCGAGAATTTGAAACAATATCATGCGGTGCAATCCATCCAGTGCAGTAAATTGATGCTTTGTCTCGATTTTCCCGAGCAACATCAAAAATTTCTGTGAATGGGTCACAACAACGTCATTATGAGTTTTTTTCATCAAATTTCCCTTTTTTATCCTGCGACCCAACGCCTTTCCCGCCAACGATGGAGACCGACTGCCGTCAGGACAAACCAACCACACGCAAACCAAACGTCCGGCCATGTCAACTGTATACAATTTGCAATGTCTTGCAACAGGCCCGTTTTCAAATATTGCTGGACCATACATCAATATTAATGCGTGATTTTGAC
>Ga0136644_10001593_pt1 | contig 17922 bp, 19 predicted proteins | sample C_130820_EF_Meta_FD_94780 | JGI IMG/M metagenome (GOLD analysis project Ga0136644, IMG submission 94780) | Freshwater microbial communities from Lake Croche, Canada to study carbon cycling - C_130820_EF_MetaG (v2) (version 2) | ecosystem: Environmental > Aquatic > Freshwater > Lake | place... | reverse complement strand
TAACATCGCTACTATTGTGGTGTATAACCGAGCGTTGTCTGCATCGGAGATATTTGCGTATTATGGAATGACTCGTGGCCGTTATGCTGTAGCGACCACTACTTCTGCTCCTACTACCACTACATCAGCACCTACTACCACTACTTCAGCGCCAACTACCACTACTTCTGCTCCTACTACCACTACTTCTGCTCCTACTACCACTACAGCTGCACCAACCACCACCACCACCACCACCTTAGCGCCTACGACGACGACGACAACCACTACCACTACTACGACTACGACTACGACGACGGCAGCGCCAGGCAATCAGTTGTACCCGACCAATGTGGTAAACCTAAGTACAACCATCGTATCAAGTACTGCTTTTACTTGGACGAACCCTGCTTATAGTCAAAGTAGCCAATCAGCGAGTCTTCGCGCCTATGTAGCAACTAGCGGTACCTTAAGCTATAGCATCAACAGTCCATATTATATCGGTCCTGTGATTCAATTGTTTAAAAATGGTGTCCAACAGGCTTACGTTGACGGTGATGCGTATCCATCTGCTTCCGGTTCATTCCCAGTCACGTCAACAGACGTGGTTACATTGACAATAAGCTATATTTTTGGCCAGATACAAAACACAATGTATGGTAATTTTCAGTTAACGTAAAAGCCTATTGCTCTTGCAATAGCCACTATGGCTTTCTTCACGCAACGCTGGCCACGAATAGCCATAGCCACTCCAAAGTTTTAATGAATCAAAAATGCTGCCTATCGTAGCATGAGCATTCTCATCATTCTGCACCAATTCGTCCAAGTTGAAATATTTGAACATAAAATGGCATCCATCGTTGCGGTAATTAAAGCCCGTGGTTTCTGAACTGTAATCAGCATTGGCTTTCGATGCAGAACGCACATAAAGATTACGGTCGCATAATTCATAACGATAGGCCAAGTATATCCCGGTTACATTCTCCTGCGCCTTTATTAATTCATCTACATAAGAACACATCACCACAAAGCCAGGCAGCTCACGACATCTTCGCTTTAATTCATTTATTTCATCTCTTGACAATTCGTGGTCCTGAAAGCGTCTAGCCACCACAAGCCGGTACGTTTGATTTGGCGGCGCATAACAGATCTCCCCACTACTTGATGGCTCTGTGGGATCGCGCCCCCTGCGGGATGACGACCAGTAAAATCTGTCGCCAAATCGTTTTAATTTTTCAACCAATCTTCCGACATTCATTTTTGTCCTACTTCGTACTTCTAATGTCTACTTCTTAGCCCCTTCCACCCCCCCTGGCGAATGATTTTTAAAAAAGGAACGCATTGTTCCTTAATTAAAGTCACCCATGAAAGCTGGTTCACGCAACTGTAGGACAAGCACCCAGCGACTAATTTAAGTGGAAGTTGCTGTTGTGGGTCCAATTCCTACGGTCTTTCCCTGCACCCCGTCGCCTAATTCCTTAGGTCGGATGTTCCATCAGATTCGACATCCCAGGGAATTCGAGTTCCCATCGAAGAGCCTTCTCACCCTCTCGGGTCTACTGCCAATCCCACATGACTTCGTTGCGCTCGGTTAATTGCTTCATTAGTTTAGGAGCTAATGTCTGGTGTGTGGTCGCTTCTAATGAGTTTATTGGTCGAGATTCACAAGGCATCCTGTTTAGCCTTGCTTCTCTAATGGCTTTTAGTATGCTCACCACTTGTAGGGATCTATTGCCCAATGGTGAGGTTTGGTTTGACTGACATTTTAGGCAGTCGGTTGCCCAACGAGACCGTAATATATACATCTTTCAGTCCACCAATGCCTTGCAGGTTGGCATGGCCTCATCTCGGTTCGTTGTTGTGGCAATCGCTTTGATGCTGTTGGTTATCGTGACTTGTTGATTGCGTTTCGTTTCTTTTGGTGTTGTTGCATTGTTTGCTGAGTGCGTCTGATCATGGGTCAAATTGGTGAAGGTCCAGCCTCTTCTCCGGTCTGCGGGGGCTATTTAAGCTTAGATTAGGTTGTCACACTGCCCACACACCGGTCTGTTTGCCTGAGCCACCACCTATTCTAAAGGTTTCGGTGAATTTATTGGCATGTGTTGTTGGTGTGGGAGGATTCTAGTGTGGCCTTTTTCAGCTCTCCAAAACCTGCAGTATTAGATTTTGTGGCAAACAGAGCCACTATGTCTAGACTATCTGGCGGTAGTCCGTAATTTTAAATACAGATAAAAGCTTGGATGATATTATCCAAATCCGATGATTGATAAACATTAGTTTGATTCGGTTTGAATGAAAATACAGATAGAGATACAGATATAAACAGGCACCTCATATGCGTTTATCACTAATACTTGAAGCAAAACTAAACACCCAATGGCTAGAGAAACGATTTGGAGTAGGAAATCCATCTGTCTCAAAGATCGAATTATGTGATCCCACTGGTGGTTGGTACTACGAGTGGTTAACACTTCTTGTCAAGTCAATTGGGAATGATGAATTCTTGAATGAGGAATTGAATAATAATATCGCATTCTGGGAACAGAACAAGCAGGTAGCAAAGAATTTAGATCTTGGCGTTGAATTAGCCAGCAAGAATAGACTAATAAAATCACTCGAACAATTCGACGCAGATATTGAAAAGATCAAAGAGCACAAGGCTATTAAGGCTTCATCCAAGCGTGGGTCTGGCGTGACCTATATGAGTAAAGAATATCCAGAGGCTACAGTAGTATTCGACGATGGCATTTATAAGTTGTTTATGATTGAAGGTACTAGTCGTGAGGCTGTTGATAGTCTTGAGAGACTGGGCATTGGGACAGAGTGGTGTACAAGGAAAGGAGGTAGCGTTGGAATGGCTAAGCAATATTTGAAGCTACCTCAATATGTCTTATATAAAAATAGTATGCCATTATATCAATTCAGTGCAGTAGATTTCAAAGATGTCGAAGATAAAAATGCTGTGCCGACTATAGATGAAGTTAGGATGTTGTGGAATGCTGTTAAGGACCATGGTGCCATTATAGCTGCATTATATGCTTATGCTGTGAAAACGAAACGTCGGTGGTCTGAGGCTGAACCATACGTCTTGAAGGACCCGAAGTATGCTTACTTCTATGCACGCTATGTAATTAAGGGCCCGTGGCCTGAGGCTGAACCATACGTCTTGAAGGACCCGTGGTATGCTTACTTGTATGCACGCAGTGTAATCGAGAAGCGGTGGCCTGAAGCTGAACAATATGTCTCGAAAGACCCTGGGTTAGCAGTTCAATATGCACGCGATGTAATCAAGGGCCCGTGGCCTGAAATTGAACCATACGTCTTGAAGGACCCGAAGCTGATACTTGAATATGCAGTCAATGTGATCAAGAAGCGGTGGCCTGAAGCTGAACCATATATCGTTAAAAATCCAGAGGCAGCAACGTGGTATGCATGGACCGTGATGAAAGGGGAACGGTGGCCTGAAGCTGAACCATATATCATGAAAGACCCACAGTATGCACAATTTTACGCCAAGAAAGTGATGAAAGGGGAGCGGTGGCCTGAAGCTGAACCATATATCATCAAAGACCCAATGGTGGCAGTGTTTTATGCAAAAGACGAGATGAAAGGTAAACGGTGGTCTGAAGCTGAACCTTATATCATGCAAGACCCAGAGGCAGCTTACTGGTATGTATTCCATATACTAAAGCGCCGATGGCCTGAGGCTGAACAATACATTAGTAAATCACCAAAATGGTCACGTGCTTACGCTGCTAGGTTTAAAGATTTTGTGAGAGAGAGGCAAGCTAACGCCGGGCGTGTGGGGATCCCAGGGCAGAAAAGCTGGGCATTGTATAGCGAATCTAGGTGACCGACAACATATAGGAAAATATACTTAGTAGATTAAGGAATTTGCTATGAAACTGCGTCGTCTTTATTCAGTTTATAATGAAGGCATCACTTGGGGGCCAGGTGACAGTGATTTATCTGATATCGAGTTCTTCATCGATCCTAGCGTTGAATTGCCAGCAGCAGTCGCAGATGCTTTGCAAGGCAAGCCTCATATAAAGTACGATTTAAATAAAAATTTTAAACCTGGAATGTCGCACTATAAGAAGCCAAGCAGCAATCAGGTATTGGTTACTGCTAATCCAAGGACGGCTGACCGAGCGCGCCAAGACGACAAGCCTGTGATTTACCATACCGCGTCTAATTTAGCTAACACACTGAGGATGATTGAAAGACCGACATCTAATATGAAGTACAGCATTGATTTAGATGACACTGGATTAGCATTACATCCGGAAGGACCATATCCTAAAATCGCTGGATCGCAGAAGTCATCTTTGGATCATGAATTGCCGTCTTTCGGGTCTGCCTCATCGGCAACTGGTGAATTAGTGCCCACGCCTGATATGGCTAATATCATGCGGTATTTGGCACGTCCTGAAGCTCAAAATGCTTTGAGCATTAAGAATTTCACTGTGCCTGAGATAAACAAGAAGGTGAAAGTGGTTTCTGTGTTACCAAGCTCTGAAGAGTTTAAGTATATTCTAAGTGCTCTGAAAGCATCCGCTGACACCAGTAATATTGAGTTGCTTTATCAATTAATGGCTTTGTTCTGCGTAAGCTATTATCGTCGGTCTGTAAAGGAACCAGTGAGGATGGTAGTTTGCCCCCAGAGTTCTTCACCTTGGGCCAAGGAGGTCGCCGCCAGAGTTGCTGATGAGCTAGGTTGCCCGGAGCCAGTTATATATAAGAAAAATAAGGATCCAGATACGATCACAGTTAATCAAAGTGGTGTGCTGTCGGCTAGCAAGACGTGGCTTAAGAACGGCACGCCTGTTAAAGATCCTATTACAAATCAGAATTTGCCTGCCACTCCAGCTAATGTAGAAAAGTGCTGGCATAATTGGGGTGTGATGTTTGCTAAAGGTCAAAAGAAATTAAAGGATATGGATCTATTTGTTCGACGTAATAATTTGTTTGGGTTATATGTAGCACCTGAAATGCCACCAATGTCTTACTTTACTGACGCCTCTAAAACTAAGCAGAAGGGCGTTAGTGTTGGTAAGCATGTTTTGATCGTGGACGATATTGCGACGTTCGGGATGACTGTAACAAATATTGCATACGACTTGTATGGCAAAGGGGCTGGTTTAGTTTCCGGTTTCACTTACTACGCTAGCAAATAGCGATTTCAGCATTTGATAGCAATGACTATAGATCCCTGGGCTTGATTTTTCACTATTGCCAGCAATATTAATTATGTCATACTGCCGTAACCATTTAACCATATACTCGGCGTGTGATTCGTGCATTTCGAAGCGTGGATCAAGTAGCAAGTATGGTTTATCCATTTGGTTACAGTATTTGATAGTTAGCTTTGTGCCAGCTGAGTTGGCGTTAGTGGCTAGGATCAACGTGGCATCTGCATCCATCACGTTTTTCAAGGTTCTAGCTGGATACGATGTTGATTTTAATGCTATGATTCCATATTTCGAAGCGTATTCTGGTTTATTGCCTTCCAGATCTTTAAAGCCATTTGGCATGGAGCCTCCTGTTGGAATGCTTAGTGCTTTTGCAGCGTCTAATCCTGCTAGATCAGCACCGGTTTGTGCTCCAGATATGATTTTCATCGTGGGGTCCTCAAAGCCATGATAATGTCGTCTTCGTTATGAAGCGGCAACTCGTCCACTTTGCGCCATGCAAACGAGTTAGGTGGACACCACCATGATCCATGCTCGTTACGCTGTATTTTTATGTTTTTACCGTTTAATCGGTATGCCTTGGCGCCTAGCTTAACAAGATATCGTTCTAGTGGTGTGTATTTCATAGCTGCTTGTGGCATTCGTGGTGCGCTCTAAAAACTATATATTCAAACATAAAATATTGGGCTTTGGAGCTATAATGAAATTAGCATTAATTTTGGAAGCAAAGTTGGATCGTCCTTGGCTGGAGAAACAACTTGGCAGAGGCAATCCTACAGTTGAAAAAATAATCGACACTGACCCTAGCGATGGGGCGTTCTATAAGTGGTTGACGCAGTTATATAAAACTCATGGCACTGACGATTTTCTTAAGCCGCAGTTAAAACAAGATTTAGAGGAGTGGATTAATAGCTTTCAAGCTATAAAAAATGCTGGTCTAAGTTCTGATTTAAACAATAAGGATTTAGATTACTTTCTAGAGACTTTGGAGAAGACCAGAGAATATAAGGCCACTCAGGCTTCGCGCAAGCGGCTGAGTGGCGTACACTACTTGGGTAAGGAATATCATGGTGCCAAGGTGTTGCTTGACGATGGGACATTTAAACTGTTTAAGGTAGAGGGTACGAGTCCAGAAGCAGTTAATGCGCTAGCGAAACTAGGTATCGGCACTGCATGGTGTACAAGAATTGGCGCAGATAAAGAAATGGGCTCAAGCTACCTTGCCAAATCTCCGCAGTACGTGCTATACAAGAATCGAAAACCATTATATCAATTCGATGATTACTCGTTTAAAGATGTTGATAATGAAAATTGCACCATATCTATAGATGCGATCAGAGCGTTGGCATCGAACGGGAAATTTGTCGATGACGTAATCAATAGCCCATATAATAAGAAACTTGGTGAGCTTTGTAAGATCATAAAGTCTTTTTCAGATTTAGATGACATGAGTCCATTAGAAATGAGCGAGCTAGCATCAGATTATACTGGCAGGTGGCTTGAAGCTGAGCCACATATAATAAAGCATCCTGTAGCGGCAGCATTATATGCGAAGTATAACATAAAAGGCAGTTGGCCGGAGGCTGAAGCCAGTATCATGAGTGATTCTAAAGCAGCTGAAATATACGCAAAGATGCTCCCGCGCTTGCGTGAATGCGTCAGTACATTTACAGTAGGCGGTCTAGACCGCCAAGTTAAGATAATCTGGAAGGAATACAGGAGGGATAGAGATAATGTTAAGGTGGTTTCTTACGAGTTTGTAGACGGGTTGCCACCAGTGCAACTTGATTTGGAAGAGGTCGAGTTTGAAGCAATACAAAACTCCACTCACTATTCACGGTGGGATCAAGTCAGCTAGAACGAGCCTTAGAACATGCCATTGGAACAGATAGGAGTTTAATTTGAACATCTTATTTCCTATAGCGGGGGAAGGCCGTCGATTCCAAAAGGGCGACCATCGAAAGATCATAAAACCGTTGATCGATATTTTGGGTAAACCGATGATAATAAGGGCTATTGAAACATTAGGACTGAAAGGGCGATTAATATTTGTAGTGCAAGGTAACGAAATAGGACAGAGCATCATCGAAGCTATATCGCAATATTATGGCGATTTTAGTGTATTCTATGTCGATGGTTTAACTGATGGTCCTGCGGTATCAGCACTCGCCGCTGAATCAGCGATAGACAATGACGAGGAATTGGTCATTACAAATTGCGATCAAATCATGGCTTGGGATTCACACGCATTCACTGTTTTTTTAAAAAATATCGATTATGACGGTATTATCGTCACATATTTTTGTGATGCGGATAAGAATAGCTATGCTAAGGTTGGTAAAGACGGTCTGGTTACAGAGGTGCGAGAAAAGGAAGTGATCAGCGACATAAGTCTAAATGGTATTCACTGCTGGAAAAAAGGTTCTGACTTCATCGACAGTGCAAGAGCGATGGTCTCTAAAAATGATCGAGCTATAAACGGCGAGTTCTATATTGGGCCGACTTACAATTACCTGATAAATGGAGGTAAGCGAGTAGGAATATATCACATTCCTACTTCGCAACATCATGCGGTTGGCATACCGGAAGACCTTGAGAAATACTTAGCGAGTGCTGCAAGATAACAGCTTAAGATTCAGAAGTTATTTTTCGTACGCAAGATTCATAATTCTATGTCGAAGCTTATAGCCAAAGCACCTATCAACCATTATATGGTATTCCTCGTACCAGTATTGCCATTTGGAACCTGTGTGCCTGTATGTTGTATTTGGTAAGATGGTACTTTAGTAGTTGCTCAGGGTGGAATTTACATCCTTGTTCGCAGTATTCGTAAATGTGATCTATGAGATTGGTATAAATCTTCATGGTTTTAGGGTTACCGATCGCTATAATATCGTTCAATCCACCTCTATAATCGCCTCCAGCTGGCACTAGAATATTTGAATCGTCTATGTGAGTCAGCCATTTTGTGTCGAATTCGTTTTTATATTCTACATCTAATCTGCCGCAAACGACGTAGTCATATTGATCTATATTGATCATTTTAAACGCTAGTTGGCGTTTTCGCCACATAAAAAAGCAGTTTTGTATGTTTGTCTCGGGCTCTTTATGATTTAGGATATTATCTGGCACATGAAATGCTTTAACATCTGGGCTTTCAGTGATTAGTTTTTTTATGTTTATTGCGGTTTCGATCGCTCCGAATGGTTCATTATTATATGTATGAATATAAATATCTGGGTTTAGCTTATCTAAGAAATTATGCTTGTTAGTAGGTAAATGTGCGTTGGCGTCAGCTAGCTTGCCACCAGAAACCCATGCGATTTTCATGTGTGATGTTCAGTGGTGCAGTTAGGCCATGTTGATTGACCAACGGACTATTACTTCAAAGTCGGAGCTCTTTTTGACTGGTGTTTGTAGGATCCGATGTGAGAACATTCTAAATTCGTCTTTGAAGACACCAACTGCGCCAGTTATTGGAGTGTTGTTGGCTGTTCTAATTGTGCGATCCACGGTAATATCGACGCCGCCGTTTACTTTACTCATCACTAGGTAGAACGGATTTAATTGATCTAGCTCATTATTTTCTGCAGCGGTAGAGTCAGAGGCTACGATTTTTATCGTGTCACCAACTTTGATATAGTTTATATATTCACCGGTCGTTTCGGTTAGACTTACTGTAGATCCTGCGACAGCTATGTTGGCTTGCAATGGCAAGCCATCGGTGTGGCCTAGGAGAAAGATGTCACGTGGCGGGCAATTGCAAACATTTGCCATATCGACTTCAGGCGCGCATACTAGGCTCACTTCGCTGATAGTGAAGTAGTCACTGGCTGTATTCCCAAATCCGTTATATTCTGTCTTTAGGAGTGTTGTTTCAAATACCACTGTGTTGTTAAGTGGTCTTACTGCGGCGTCTAAGTTCGGATCACCTGCTGGTTGATAGCTCGATTCGAAGTAGATCCGTTCTACTGCTTTAAGTGGTCGATTTGGATAGCTGATCGGAATTGGATTTATTAAATCTCCGCTTTTCAGATACCAGGTAGCGTCTGTGTTGCCGTTTTCATCGACACCAGCGCTGTAGGGCAAAGCGCCAGGTGACAGTGGCTTCGGGACGTACGCTTGGGTTACTGGGTCGATTTTATAGAAACGTGCGTCATTGGTGTCAAGTGGGTTACCGTTTGCGTCATAAGAGGCGCCGAAAACAATGTAACGCGCGGCGAAATCTTCAATGTTAAAGCTATTATCTATCCAGGCGCCGCTTCCCGTACCAGCGGTAGGGTCCCAGTGCCGTGATGGACACAACCTGTGCGCCAGGCTTTCTTTAGCAAAGATTTTAATTATATTATTGTGCTTTTCGTGTTGGACCACATTTCCATGTACGTCTTTGACGATGATTTCGACTACGCCAGTGCACTCTTTGGCGGTTCGTTCTTTGATATTCATGAACATTTGTGTTTCTCCAACTATTGAACTCTAGAAAAGATCAAATCTGCTGCGATTCGCCTAAAGCTTACCATATACTTGTCGCCGTTTGTCAAGAATATGTTCAAAAGTGTTACTTTATCATAAGCTGGACTTAACACGACCTCATCGTTGGGAATCAATGTCATGCCAGGAAAAGGCACCGCTGAGGTCTTTGCAGCGTCATTTTGAAAATAAACGAATGGTACGTAATCGCTGCCCAGCATAGATTGCATTTCCGCTGGCACTATGATTTCGTTGGTAGCCACACTTGTAACATTACCGTAAAGGATAATCTCGACGTTAAGTGCACCCGTGGCATTAGTGATTGCACCTAGGCTAATCCTAGTGCTATTAATGAATGAAGTCAGGTTAACATTGCCATCTATGCTGTCAAAAGCTTTGATGTAATCTGACAGATCAGTGAATGTGTCTGTTAGGCAGTCGTACGCTTTGTAGTAGCCGTTGCCGGTGTTGGGGCAGTCCATCTGGTACCACATAGTACCTGGGCGATATTGGCTTGGCTGGTCACAACTGCTTTGGTTAGACAACAGACCAATAAGATACATGCGCATCCAGTCATACCGCGCTTGCGTGTTTGGCGATGGATATGTATCATGCTGTTGCTGCGTCAGCCCAACGTCGTTCGTGAAATCTATGGCGGATGTGCTGAATCGTATTCTATTGTCGAATGCACTTGCTCCACCAGTGGTGCCATTATTAGGGGTACAGCTCATTTCATTCCTCAATCGAATTAGCTATTGTGTTGACCCATTCTGAATGTGTCTTGCATTGGCATAATTTGCCTTTGATATGGTTAGCGTGACATGGGCATGTCTGATGGCAATCGCAGCCATAAGCATGCTGTATATTAGTTCGACTATATTGGGATCCTTGGCTTGCATCGCCAAGGGCCTCATTTGTTTGGTGTAATTGAGTCATATAATATATTTATCAAATGGGATTTTTCATAATACATATTCTTGCCACGCTTGAATCAGAGTAATATCACAGCGAAAGCGCGAGGGTGATGTGACGTTAGAGAATCCAGCTGAGTTAAGCCAAAATCGAACGCCCACCGGCATTGCGCTTCGGAAACTAGCGCAAGGCATCCATCCTGCATTGAATATTTGGTTTCACAAGACTCTACAAATGCATGTAGTGGGGTTCATGGGCATATTGACTGAGCTTGATTTTGCCAATTTAATGACTATTCAGGTCGATTTGTCAGATAGTAATTGGGCTTCGGTGATTGTAGGCGATGACGGTGAACTGACTTTATCGATGAGACAATATTGTGATAAAGTGGGTCAGTTGCATGATGATTTGGTGGCTGGTTTACATGTTTTATACGAAGATTGCAAGTTGTATCCTCAAGCCTTGAAGTTACAAGTATATCCTGCGCCATTGAAGGATCGCAGCGTCGCAGAATATGCTGCTTTGCGAACTGCGATGAGTTATATTAATTCATCACACACGGAGACAGATGCTCTGCCAGAAGATTTAGCATCTTTCGCAGCTGTAATGGTTTCCTCACGTTTATTCGGTTCGTTCTATGGTGTCGCTGCTTTAAAGGACGTGGCAGTGCCTAGTGGCACTAAGATTTTTAGCCGACAGCTATTCTTAGAATGGGCCGCAGACGTGAAGAAGAGACAGGCCCTTAAGACCTCTTTGCACCGAGAACGTGTCAATATTATAAAACGTCATGTTATGAAGATGACAGAAGATGATTGGGACACATTATTGAATGAAAGACCAGAATTTGCACATAAATTCATCAAGCGGTTGGAATTATATAATAAGTAATATAACAGGGAGTGAGCAATGGCTGAGTGTGATGATCTGCTGGCGGAGCACAATCTACGTCGCAAGCAAGCGGAATTGCCGCCGTTGGTGTTTAACACTAATCTTATGGCTGCAGCTAAGTGGCATGCTGACTACATGCATAAAAATCGTAGTATGACGCATGTGGAAGGCTACCTATGGAATAAAGATCGTACGGTAGCTAATCGCGCTAAAAATAATGGATATATGTTTACACATATAGGTGAGAATATAGCTAGGGGTCAGCAAACGGTAAATGAAGTAATGCAGACATGGTGGAATAGTGCGCCACATAAAAACAATATTCTTGGAAGTTATGTCCACATAGGGGTGGCACGCACTGGCGATTATTGGTGTGTGGTATTCGGAAAGTCATAGCCGAATGCTTTAATAAGGTTAAGTGGACTTAATATATTGTGGGTGCTTGCAAAATATTCTGCGAGCATTATAAATTCTTGATAGCAGTTAGTAAACGTACCCATTAATCGACGATATTCTATGGTAACGTCATTCCATTCTTTAAATAGGTGATTATTTAAATATATGATAATTTTTAAATGATGGCTTCCATCGACATCGGAAGAAAAGTTCAATGATGTGATTTCAAGATGGTCGTCGTCAATGTCATTAGCGTTATAAATTCCGCTAAGTACTTTTAGTACGCTTGGTTCGCAATGAAATCTAAAAATCAATGAGATTTCGCTATAATTTGAAGCGATTGCCCAAATTGTCTCGTGTGTTACTGAGTAGGGTTCAATCTTCAGTGGCGGTTTTGCTTTCGATAGCATATTCTCTGTCTCCTTCAGCGGTGATTTCTTTGTTCAACTGAAGCAAAATACTCTTATCTAAGCCTTCAGCGTTCTTGACGTCGATATCGAGCCATGATCTAAAGACGTCTTGCCGATCTAAGCTGGCGTTTGAGATCTGTTGCGGTGTTTCGAATTTCTCGACCATATCCATCCACTTAACATTATTGGCTCCTTGCCGTTCTAGTAATGTCTTCACTTCTTCTTTTTCACTAGTACTCATCTCCTTGTCCATAATAACTTTGATGTTATTGCCACGGACTTCTTCGATGTTTAAACTTTCTAGTTGTTCGACAGAGATTGTCATGAACTGTGGTGGGATGTCTTGTTGGCCTTTGCTTCTACCGTATTCGAACACATCTATGAATCGTTGATCCAATGTCTCTAAGTCTAGCTCGATGAATCCATGCGGGACTGAGCCTTCATCGAATTTAAACGGTATTAAACTGCCTGGGTACCATGTTTTAGCGCCGACTTGCTGGTAACAGTGAAAATGACCTGTGTAGCATCTTTTGAACTTGGTTTTATTAAGATTTATTTCGCTCCATTCTTTAAGGAGAAAGCAACTGTTTAAGATGGCAGAGGTTGTGCCTATATGTGTCAATAGGATGTCGTCTTCTGACGACTTTCTTTCGATAGCGCGTAATACGTTGATATAGGCGTGTTCGTATGTTATGAATGGCACGATTGCAAATCGTTGATTGTTAATTTGTAGGTGTTTAACGTTGTCTACGTATGTGATTAATTTGTCCAATATTAGTGGGCTGCATATATCCCAGCTGTGGCGTAGGTACATGTCGTGGTTTCCAGGGAATGTGATCCACGTTTGATTAAATTGGTGTTTTGTGTCGTTGAAGAACTTATATGATTCAGCTAAGACATCGATGTCTAGTGTTTTACGATCGTGGAACATGTCTCCTAGGACTAAGACAGTGTGTATTTCGTGTTCCCGTGCATATTGCCTTAGATTTTGGCAGGCCCAGATTATATCTTTCGTTCTGCCAGAGACGCCAAAGTGTAAATCGGCAGTTATTAATATTTTAGACACTGTATTGGCTCTTTTGGAGGGCTTTATGTACGACATTGATGCAATACGTTCGCATTTTCCGATGGATGGTTTTAGGGATGGCCAAGAGGCTGCGATTAAATTCGTTCTTAAGCAATTTAATAACGGTAAAAAATTCGTTATTGTGGAGGCGCCTACTGGATCAGGCAAAACCGCTATCGGAATGACTGTCTGTGGTTATAATAGCAGCAATTATTATTTAACTAGCAGTAAGATATTACAAGATCAAATTTATGGCGATTTTAGTGATAAGTTAGTGACACTCAAGGGCCGAAATGCTTACGAATGCACATATTTAAAGAGAATAGACAACACACACAAGGGTAAACTAATCGAATTAACACTCCGCGGAGATGATCATCGAGGAAGTTACCGATCATGCAGTGAAGGACTGTGTAGATCAGGAGCCAAGTCTATAATAGGTGCTGACAATGGGCGTTGCACTTCATGCTTCCCAAAGCTTAACGTTTTTAATTATGAGGGCTCAGCCACTAACATAGGTACCAATAAGTATAGTTCATGTGAATATTATGAAGCCATTGGGCAGGCAATGAGTAGCAACATTGTCACGATGAATTTCTCTAGCTTCTTGACACAATTGAACTATACTAAGAATCGCTTTAATTCACGAGACATGTTAGTAATTGACGAAGGCCATAATTTAGAGAAGGAATTACTGGATTTTGTCAATTTGAATATCGATCAGGGTTTTATGGATCAGCATTTGCAGTCAATCCCAATTTGCGACACTGTGCAGGATTATCTCGACTTTTTCAATGACAATGATGTTTTGGACCAAATAGAGCGTGCCATTAAAAACGCTCAGGACGATTCAGACTCGGATTTAGAAGATGAACTCATTAGGCTATCTCGAAAATTAGAATATTTTAAAACAGCAGCTGTCGGGCGCGCTGATGAGTGGGTAGTTGAGCATAAGATAGATCAAAGAGGTATTAATAGCATAAGTTTCAAGCCAATTTATGTGAGGGATCAAGCCCATGCTTTGGTATTTGGCCATGCTGAGCGAGTACTAATAATGAGTGCCACCATTTTAGATGTCGATGTCTTATGTGATAGTCTTGGTATCGATAAAGAAGATTGTGCTGCCTATCGGATGCGGAATCGTTTTCCCAAAGAGAACAGACCTATCATTTATGATCCAGTCGATAGATTTGTCGGTGGTAAGGCGCAGGCGCAAACATGGTTACCGAAAATGGCAAAAAGAATAAATCAGCTGATGGATAAGCATAAAAATGAGAGGGGTATAATTCACACTCACAATTTTATGATCATGGATTACTTAATGAATAATGTATCGGAGAGTAATAGATGCAGGCTTATCAATCAGAAAGAGTATAGAAGTAAAAATCATATGCTTGATGCGTTAGCGGTCAGTAGTAATGGTGTATTAATAGCTCCGGCTATGCATGAGGGTCTTAATCTTAAGGATGATTTGAGCCGATTTCAGGTAATATGTAAGATGCCATACCCCAATTTCTATGATGATCAGCAGTTAAATCGGCGGGTCGAAATTGATAAGAAATATTTAAATTGGCTTACGGCATTGAAATTGGTGCAAAGTGTGGGAAGGAGTGTTAGGAGCGCCGAAGACTATGCTATTACTTACATTATTGACGGTAGCTTTGAGGGTTTTCTAAGTCGTGGCAAGTCGATGTTACCAAGCTGGTTTTTGGAAGCAGTTACAAAGCCTGAAGTATCGATTAAAGGAAAACCATGATAGAATTAAGACGAGTTAGCTGGAAGAATTTCTTATCATATGGTGATTATGTTTCAACCATTGATCTAGAGCATCTCGGTCAAGTGAGCATCACTGGTGAGATAGATGAAGAACCATCGAAGAGTAATGGAGCGGGTAAAAGCACCATAGCCAATGCCATTCAATGGTGTCTGTTTGGTCGCACCATGCATAGCGCACGGCCAGGCAACAATGTTATAAATCATTATACCAATAAAGACTGCTATGTGAAGCTAGAATTTAAATCTGGCGATCAGGTAATACGCACAAGAGCAGTCAATGGCCACGATGAGTTAATTTATGTAAAAGATGGGCTTGAAAATAAGCTTAGTGCCACTACAGCTAGCACAAATTCAAACATGCAGGAGCAGCTCAATAAGCTATTTAACTTAGATTATGAGTTATTTATATATGGTGTCTTTTTTAATCAATATGGTAAATCATGGGCTGAGCAAACTGAAGCTGTAAGAAGGAAGATTCTAGAAAGATTGATGAGGGTAGATCGGTATTCGTATTATGCAAGAGCTGCAAAAGCGAAAGCTGATTCGATCGATAGGGATGCTACTATAACAGGCAATGCGGTTACTAATGTCGAAAACACAGTCAAGGTATTAGCTGAGTCTGCAGCTAGCGAATTGGAAAGTAGTGCCACCTTTGAGCAGACCACAGCTGCTACAATTAGTATGCACATGGAGTCTATAGCATCCTTCAAAGCTGATCATGATGCTATACCGTCACTGAGTGAAGAAGAGCTATCAGTAAAATGGGCTTTATGTGAATCGATAAGCCAATCAATCGCTAAGAATGAAATGGACTTGGCGGCTGCGACTGCTGAAAAGTATAAGTTGAATGCTATGGCAGATAATCTAAAATCGCAGGTGCAAGATTGGGAAGCTAAGAAAGGAACGACTTGCAGTAATTGCAAACAGACTGTAGCTAAAGGGCATGTGGATGGAAACATAGAGAGTCTAAAGCAAAAGCAAGCCATTTATAAAAAGAAAATCGGAGATAATAACATTGTGATTGGTGAATTTGAAAGCGCTCTTAGAACAAATAAGGAAGCGTTGCAACGTCATAAGCCGGAGTATAGCGCAGAGCAGATTAGGAGATTTAAGGCGCAGAAAGCAAAGCATGTGGAGACCATTAAGGGTTTAATAGCCAAAGTGAAAGCATTGAGAGCGGCCACGAACCCGTATCATAAACGTTATGACGATCTAATCACCAAATTTGGAGAGGCCCAAGTGCTGTTGGACAAGCATAAGGTAAGCTTGTCCAGGCAACAGCTATTGTATAAGCACATGATGTATATCTACAAAGCGTACAATGATAAAAACAAGTTAAAAAGTCTGATTTATAAGGAATTCGTACCTGCTTTCAATAATCGACTTAAGAAATACTTGGAGATTTTGAAAATGGACATTATCATTACGCTAAATGATAATTTGTCGATGAGCTCTAGCTCTTGGGGTTACGATTATATGTCTGGCGGTGAGCGTAAGAGGGTTGATCTGGCCTTCATGTTCACGCTATATGACATGCACGAATACTTGCATGGCCGTCAATGTAATATCTTGGTGCTTGATGAGGTAGATGGTAGATTAGATGACGAAGGAGTAGAATCTTTTATCAGTATTATCAAGAATGAGATAGCTCCCAGAGTAGAGACCATATTTGTGATCAGTCATAGACCAGAAATGCATGATGTATTCGAGAGAGAAATAAAGGTGATTAGGAAAGGAAGATTTAGCGTCCTTGAGTCCAGGTAGTATGGCAGCCAAATATAGAATATGGATAATTTACAGTTATCGACGATTAAGCATGCTGCTAATGCGGATACCGTTAGGAGATTGCTGATAAAGTACTTCATGGAGAAGGGCTTTAGCAATTTTGCGCACGAGCGCGTTTATCCTGCGTTGTTAAATGATTTGCCTTATGTTATACCTATCCTTGGTAGTAAGGTTGAAATAATACCATATGCTAGAGATATCGACAATGTGCTGGGTAAGGCGTCGTTAGGGTGGAACTTGTTCGTGCTAGGCGATTTTAGGATGGATTTGGGAACTACGATCCATCGCGATTTGATGGATTTAAGTCGGCAGATTCGGAGTGGTACTTTTTCTGTACCAACTAACCCTTCTCAACAATGCTCAAACGCGTGTGTACCTCGTCAGATTATAACATTTATAATTAGAGTGTTGAGTGAGCATGAAGATGGTTACGTCGATCTGGTGGCTAGCGCACGTGGGCTTAGGATGCCTGGTGAGATAGTGCAGAATAAGAATATCTTAATGGGCCAACCGCAACAGTACTTTACTAAGAGTGGCTACGGCAATTGATTTAGTGATAGATAATTTGTTATGGATTATCGCACGCTCGATTACTTTGCTGATCATATATCTGGACATTTGCCTGATAAATGTCGATTGAAGGTTAATTATATATTAGATGTTGGCGATGACCACAATTTATTCATGTATAATGATGGCGCTATTATTGAGAGTTTAAATGATATGTTAATTGTCAAGAATAGGGTCGGCCCCCCGAAGTGCTTTGCGATGGCCGACCCTGACTGTTTTAAGCTGGTGGCTGAGGCGCTAATAAGCGCTGGGGACCAAATCGTTAGCCATCGAGACTACTCGGATGGTGTTGATTGAGTCTTTGATCGATTTGCGGTTTCGGTTTAGAAATCGTGCGATGTGGCCGTTGCAAGGGCGACCTTCACCGAACGTTTCTGCGTATGCGTCGTACACAGGTCCTGTGCAAGCAAGAATATCAAACACATCTCTATCTTGGTCATTTAGGGCCAAGCGTACCTTTAGGCAACCTTCTTTGATT
>Ga0136644_10001592_pt1 | contig 17925 bp, 20 predicted proteins | sample C_130820_EF_Meta_FD_94780 | JGI IMG/M metagenome (GOLD analysis project Ga0136644, IMG submission 94780) | Freshwater microbial communities from Lake Croche, Canada to study carbon cycling - C_130820_EF_MetaG (v2) (version 2) | ecosystem: Environmental > Aquatic > Freshwater > Lake | place... | reverse complement strand
TTCTTTTGGACAGAAAGGCGTCTATGCCTTCTGCGGCGTTGGCGTGAAACAGGTTGCGCACGAAATGCCGCCGCTCGCTTTGCAGGTGTTGATGTAAGGGCTGCCAGGGCGCGTCGTTAACCAGCTCTTTGATACTGGCCAGCACATTCGGTGCGCGTTGGTTCAGCGAGTCGGCCAAGGTCAGCGCATCATGCAGCGCCTGCGCGTCCTCGCTCAATTGGTTGACCAAACCCAATTGATGCAAGCGTTCGGCGCTGATACGTGAGCCCCTCATCAAGCACTCCATGGCCAGGGCGCGTGGCAGCGTACGGCCCAAGGCCCAACTGCCGCCGCCATCGGGCGACAAGGCGACATGGCTGTAGGACATGACGAATACCGCCGAACGGGCCGCCACCACGAAGTCGCACGCCAGGGCTAGGGAAAATCCGGCTCCGGCCGCCGCGCCTTCTACTGCCGCTATCACCGGTTTGGGGAAGCTGTGAATGGTGGCGATCCAGTTGTGTAATTGATCGATGCTGTGTGCCTGCACCGCCGGGTCTAGCAGCCGGTTGGCGCGCAAACGCTTTAAGTCGCCTCCCGCACTGAACAGCTTGCCCTCGCCAGTGAGGACGACGCTGCGCACCTCCGCGCTGCTGTCAGCGGCGTTCAGCGCCTCAATGCCCGCCGCATAAATATCTGGCCCCAAGGTGTTCTTTCCCATTGCATCGCTGAGGCTGAGCACCATGGTGTGACCCACGCAGTGGCTTTTGAGTTCTGCGGCCATTGAATTCAGACCTCTGTATGCAGCAAACTCAGGCCCAAGGCTGCGCGGCGACGCAGCCAGGGCGAGGGGCGGTAGCGCGGATCGCCGTAAACCGTTTGCATATTGAACAATATTTCTAGCACGCTCGCCCCGCCAAGGCGGTCGCCCAGGCTTAAGGGGCCTGCCGGGTAGCCTAGCCCCAAGCGTACCCCTAATTCCAAATCTTGCGGGCTGCAGATGCCCTGCTGGCATATATCCGCAGCAATGTTGACGATGCTGGCGACCACCCGCTGGGTGACGAAACCGGCGCTGTCGCGGATGACCGTTACCGCCTTGCCGTCTTGAGCGAACAAGGCATGCGCGGCATCGCGCATATCCAGCCGGGTGGCTGGTGTGGTGGCGAGCACTCGGCGGCGCGTGGCTGTGTCGTCAAACAGCATGTCGATGCCAACGGTACGCCCCGCATCCAGCCCATCGACCACGGCAACGGTTGTGACGTCAAAACCCAGCGGCGCCACCACGATGAGCGCCTCACTGGAAGGCAGGGCCGCTGTTTCGATCAAAGCCCCTATGTTTTTGAGCAGACGCAGCAAATCTGCACGCCGCGCGGCCTTGGGCGACACCCAAACAGGCGGCAGCGCCCCAAGCTTGGGCACGTTAGGCTCTGCGGGGTACACGGCCTGACCCTTGTCGTACCGGTAAAAGCCAGCCCCCACTTTTTTGCCCAACAAGCCGCCAGCCAGCCGCTGGGTGGTGATGACGCTGGGGCGGTAGCGCGGCTCCTCGAAATACTGGTGGTAAATAGACTCCATGACCGGATGCGACACATCCAGCGCGGTCAAATCCATCAGCTCAAACGGCCCCAGCTTGAAGTCGGCTTGGTCTTTCAGGATGCGGTCTATGCTCGCGAAGTCACTCACGCCCTCGCTCACGATGCGCAGAGCCTCTGTGCCGTAGCCCCGCCCTGCGTGGTTCACGATAAAGCCAGGTGTATCCGCCGCCGTGACCGGGGTGTGGCCCATTTCGATGGCGTAGGCGGTCAGACGCTGGCAAACCGTTGGCGAGGTCTGCAGCCCAGCGATGACCTCCACCAATTTCATTACGGGCACGGGATTAAAAAAATGAAAGCCAGCCAGGCGTTGCGGGTTCTGGAGGCCGGCCGCGATAGCGGTGACCGATAGTGAAGAGGTATTGGTGGCTAGCACGGTATCCGGCGTTACCACGGTTTCGAGTTGTGCAAATAGCCTTTGTTTGACATCTAAGCGCTCAATCACCGCTTCTACAACGAGATCACAAGCGGCTAGGTCGGCGATATGTTGCACCACCTCCAGCCGACTTGAGAAAGTAGCAATCTGAGTGGCGTCCAATCGCCCCTTGTTAAGCGATTGAGACCATTGGGATCGAATTGCCTCGCAGGCTTGCGCCGCAGTGCCTGATTGCTGGTCAAAAAGAAGGACACGGCTACCGGCTTGGCTAGCTATCTGGGCGATTCCCCGCCCCATTGCGCCCGCGCCTACGATACCGATCGTGCGAAATGAGAGATTCATCAATGGATTATCTACCAGGGGGTGGCGCACAGACTGTGCGAAAATCATGTGCAAATGATGGGCTCACGACTTCCTCCTCGCCTGCTGCTTGCCAGCGCTATTCTGTCCGCTTTGGCTGCTCCGGCGCTTGCGCTTTCACTTGGCAAGGTACGCTCTGCCGTGCTGATCGGTCGAGCGCTGGATGTGAGTATTCCCGTCACGCTGGACGCAAACGATGATGCGGCTGGCCTATGCCCCGAGGCCACTGTTCTATACGGTGACACGCGCGTACCAACCGAGCGCGTGGAATGGCTGCCTGCAGACGCTAGCTCCAAGCAAAGCTTGCTTCATATCCGGGTGGCAACACCTGTTGATGAGCCGGTAGTGACGATTTTTCTGAAAACAGGCTGCCTAGAAAAAATCTCGCGCCGCTACGTGCTGTTAGCCGAGTTGATAACCGAAGTGCAAGCCCCCGCGGCTACTGGTACTTCGTCCGATTCGAATCCTGCGGCTGTCAGCGCGGTGACTATCGTGCCCGCCAAGCAGCAAGCGGTGCCCGGCCAGGTGACCGCCATCGGCGAGAAGCCGCTTGCGACACCGCCTGCCGCAGGTGGCAAGCCCGCCCCCAGCCCCCAGCCCAAATCGCAAGTGCGGCCCGTTTTGCCTGCGCTGGCGGTGAAGCCAGCAGCCAAACCCGCCTCGCCATCGCGTTTGACCTTGCTGCCCTCCGAAACCTTGGCGCAGGCTTTGACACCGCATCTCAAGCTTTCCACCGAACTTGTCTCTGCCGTCAGTACCGATGGGGCCGCGCGGCGCACAGCGGCCCAGGTGTGGCAAGCGATGCAGCAGTCCACGCCAGACATCATCAAAAACGGTGAACGTATCCAGGCGCTGGAGCGGGACTTACAGGCGGCGCAAAAGATTAGCAGCGCAGAACACACCAAGGTGGCGACGCTCAGTTCGGAACTGCAAGCTGAAAAGACCCGAACAATGTGGTGGCTCGCGGCAGGTCTAGCCGCGCTGGCTGCAGTGGCGGTGGGACTTTGGTGGAGGCGTCGCCCGCGTGGCTTCAAGTATCGGCGCGACTGGTGGCGGCGCACCGATTCTTTCTCCGACTCCGATCAGTTGGACAAAGGGTTTGTTGGCGCGACCGCCCAGGTCGGTGGTTCGTCTCGTCACTCGGGCCATACCCACTCTTTGGATGTCGATTTAGATCTGGATACCTCGGCTTTCGGGAATCTTCGCGATCCCACCAAGTCGGCTGGCGAGTCCGCCTCTCAGTTCAATCCCAAGCAGGGCGGCCCCGAATTCGGCGTCAGCGTGTTACCGGGTATGTCGCGGTCTGTGAACGCAGAAGAACTGTTTGATATTCAGCAACAGGCCGACTTTTTCATGACCCTGGGGCAATACGATCAGGCCATTGGGGTATTGCGTAATCATATTGATGACAAGGCCGAGACCAGTGCGCTGGCGTATCTGGACTTGTTCAAGATATACCACACCCGAGGTATGCGTGAAGAGTACCAAGCTTTGCGCGTCGAATTCAATCAAGTCTTTAATGCGAAAGCGCCAGATTTTGATGAATTCACGGAAGACCATAAAGGATTGGAGCATTACCAAGGTGCTTTGTCTCGTATTGTCGCACTGTGGCCCTCGGCAAAAGTACTAGAGGTGATCGAGGAATCTATTTTCAGAAAACCAGGTTCTGTCTCTGATGCTTTTGGTTTGGAGGCTTACCGAGAGCTGCAACTGTTATACGCCGTGGCCAAGGATGTGGTGGAGCGCAAATTGGTTGAACCTGTCGTTTCATCGAATTCTCGTTCCGACGCTTCCATGCGCTTTATGAGCACGTCTATACAGCCCTTGTCAGCCGCTATTAAGGACAGCGACGCCGATCTATCCGCTTTCAAGCGCTCCACTTTGTCGAATAGAAACCGGCCTATTGTGCTGGATATCGATTTAGACGAGTACTACAGCTCAAAATCTGGCGCTCAGCCCGGATCTCCAGCCGGTTCATCGCACAGCGGCGATGATGCTGTGCCAGGCCATACCGCCGCATCTGCTGCTCCGGAGGAGTTCCCGTCCATGGATTTCTTGGCGTCTGAACCCCTGCCAGATTTGCGCATCGTCAAGAAGCCTAAGTGAAGGGAAACGGTTGGCATAGCGGGCTTTTTATGCGGTGCTTGCTCTGTTTTAGCAAGCACCGCCGGGTTTAAAAATCTGCTTTTTGGCCCGGCTCCAGCGCAATCATTTTATTGCTGACCGCGCCCAGTGCCTGCTGAAATTGCGCTGTTGTGCCAGCCAATTGCGGTGTGGTGCCATAGTGAATTGGGATTGCGTATTTGGGCTTAATCAGCTCTCGCACGGCAAATGCGGCGTCGCTCGGGTTCATCACAAAATGGCCACCAATCGGAATCAATACCAGATCGGGCTTGTAATAGTCGCCGATCATTTTCATATCACCAAATAGGGCGGTGTCGCCCATGTGATAAACCTTAAAACCGTTTTCCATCTCAATGATAAAGCCCACGGGTTCGCCGCCCACATGGGTTTCGTCTTTACTGGTAGCCGGATTTTTCCAAACCAATTCCGACGAATGCTCGGCGTGAACGGCAGTGATCTTCACCCCTGCCGGGCCGAATGGGGCAATGGTTCCGCCCTTACCAAAGCGTGGTGCCAGCTCGGGCGGCAAAACGCCCAGTGTGACCACCGATTGGTTCAAACCGGCTGGCCCCCACATGGGCGCATTAGTCAACTTGGCCAGCGCGGGTGCATCGGCAAAATGGTCGAAATGCCCATGCGTGACCAAAATCAAATCCACCTTGCCCAGTGCCTCTAAATTTTTGAACGCAGCGGGCGTTTTGGGATTGCTGGTTAACCACGGGTCAAGCACAATCACTTTGCCTCCTGGGCTGGTGATCTTGGTCGCGGCTTGACCCAGCCATAGAATTTCGGTCTTGCTGGCTTGGACCTGGGCCTGGGCCGACGACAAAATACCTATGAAACTCAAATACCACAAGGCGCGCAGCGCCCAAGGACACGACAAGGCGCGCAGCGCCGCAGGGATGAAAGACAGCTTGTCCGACATGAGCTTAACTCCACATTCAGGATTGAAAGTGCGCATTTTGATGGAGTTGGCAGCCCAGTCGTCCGTGCAGAGGGTATTCGTACCCTACCGGCAGCAGGGGCATTCATGCTGAGCCGCTCACCTGCTCGCGTGCAGCGTTTTGAGCGTATCGATGCCCTGCGGGGCGTTGCCATGGTGTGGATGACGCTATTTCATTTTTGTTTTGATTTGAATTACTTCGGTTATTGGCGTCAAGACTTCTATACCAACCCGGTTTGGACTCGGCAGCGCATCTGCATTGTGAGCCTGTTTTTAATCTGTGCCGGACTATCACAAGCGGTTTCTTGCGGGCAGCAGATCGAATGGCCGCGCTTCCTGCGGCGCTGGCTACAGGTAGTCGCTTGTGCGTTGCTGGCGTCCCTGGGCTCTTATTGGCTATTTCCCGCTAGTTTCATTTACTTTGGGGTGTTACACAGTATCGCGGTGATGCAGTTACTACTTCGATTGGTTGGGAATCGCCCCTTTTTCTTGTTGCTCATCAGCGGCTTGACGATCGTTCTATTTTCCTGTGCCCCTTTTGTTTTACAACGGGAATCACTGGCCGCACTGTTTAATTCCCCCGTGCTGAACTGGTTAGGCTTTATCACGGTCAAACCCGTTACGGAAGACTATCTGCCCTTGCTCCCTTGGCTGGCTGTCACCGCCGGGGCTATGGCGCTCGGTTTGAGGCTGTTAAGGGATTGGCCTGCGCTGCTCGCCGGTGCTTTGCCGCCTGGGCTGAGGCCACTGGCGGCGCTGGGGCGGTGGAGTTTGAGCTACTACATGTTGCATCAACCGGTGCTGCTGGCGTGCCTGTGGATGGTGCACCCATCGCACCCGTAGCGCCAATAAACAAGGGGCGCGGCATTGAGCGGCGCCCCCTGTTTGCTCGAAGAGCCGCTTATTCGATCTTGGCCTGATCCCGCAGCGATTTTTGGAACGACTGCAATTTTTGTTGTTGTAATTGCTGAGCAATCTGCGGTTTCACCTGATCGAGTGGTGGCAATTGAGCCGTCCGTGTGTCTTCCAATTTGATGATGTGATAGCCGAATTGGGATTTTACCGGTGTATCGGTTATCTTTCCCTTTTCTAGCTTCATCATCGCTTCAGAGAATTCCTTCACGTAACTGCTGGCATTTGCCCAATCTAAATCGCCGCCCTTCGGTGCCGAGCCTGGGTCTTTAGAAAACTTCTTCGCCAGTTCATCAAATTTGGCGCCCTTTTTAATCTGCGCCACCAAAGATTTCGCTTGATCTTCTTTTTCTACCAAAATATGGCGCACATGGTATTCCTTGCCGTTATTGGCAGCGACAAACTTATCGTATTCTGCCTTTATTTCTGCATCCGTGACCGGGTTCTTATCCTGAAAGTCAGCGAACAATTCGCGAATTAAGATGGTTTCGCGCGCCAGCTCCAACTGCGCCTTATAGTCTTCCGATCCGGCGAGACCGCGTTTTTGGGCTTCTTGCAAAAACACCTCGCGATTGATGATTTCTTCTTTAATCTGCCCCTGTAGCTCCGGGGTTACGGGGCGACCCGCTTTGGTCAGTTGCTTGGTGAGCACTTCTACGCGGCTACTAGGCACGGCCTTGCCGTTGACGATGGCCAGGTTTTGGGCTTGCGCCACCGGCCAGATGGCTGCCAACACGGTGGCCACAGCGGCGGCCACGATCAGTTTCTTCATGGAATTCCTCAGAGTTTGTTGAATGCGAGCCGATAGCGGCACCAAGCAAATGGCGAGACTGCGGCGACTAAAGAATATCAATGGCCAGCGCGTGGACACCGCCAGCCAAAGCCTCTCGCGCCGCATCATACACAAGGCGATGGCGCGCCAGACGGCTCTTCCCGGTAAACAAGGGTGAAGCAATACGCACCCGAAAATGCGTGCCTACTCCCGCGTCGCCCGCGCCCGCATGGCCAGCGTGGGACGCGCTTTCGTCTATGACTGTCAGTTCAGACGGCTGCAAACGCTGATGCAGCAAGCGCTCCAGTTCCGCTTGTACGGTAGTCATGTTTCTGGCTGAATGAAACGGCTTAAATACACGGCTTGGGCAATGATGAAGACCAGCATCAGGCCCAGGCTACCGAATAGTTTGAAGTTGACCCAGGTTTCGGTGCTGAAGTGGAATGCCACCCACAGGTTGAGTGCACCCATGAGCACGAAGAAACCCACCCAGGCCCAGGTGAGCTGACGCCAAATCGGCGCGGGCAGTTCCAACTGGGCCCCCATCAAACGCTGCAACAGATTCTTTTTGAACACCCATTCGCCAATCAACAACGCGCCCCCCATGAACGCGTACAAAACCGTGGGCTTGAACTTGATAAAGCTTTCGTTGTGCAGCACCAGGGTGGCGCCGCCGAATACGGAAATAACACCCAAGCTGACCCATTGCATCACGTCCACGCGGCCTGTTTTCCAGCGCAGGTACGCAATTTGTACCAAGGTGGCCGCAATCGCCACGCTGGTAGCCACATAAATGCCGCCCAGTTTGAAGGCCAGAAAAAACAAGGCAATCGGGAAAAAATCCAGTAGCAGCTTCATTCCGGGGCCTTTGGGCTCGGTGCGGCAGCGTCGAAGGCCAGCGAGGCGGAGTTCATGCAGTAGCGCAGCCCAGTCGGCTGCGGGCCGTCCGGGAACACATGGCCTAGATGCGCACCGCATTGCGCGCAATGCACCTCGGTGCGGCGCATAAAGTGGCGCGTGTCATCCTGGGTTTGAACCGCATCCGGGCTGATCGGCTCAAAGTAGCTGGGCCAACCACAGCCCGCGTCGAACTTGGTTTCTGACAAAAACAGCGGCGCATCGCAGCAGATGCAGCGATAGCTGCCGGGCTCGTAGTGGTCGGCGTAGCGGCCGGTAAACGCGCGTTCCGTGCCGTGGTGGCGTGTGACTTCAAAGGCCACGGCTTCGGCGCCTTTTTGTTGCAGCAAGGCCTGCCATTCGGCATCGGTTTTTTGCACGGGAGGAGTCTTCATAGATCAAGTGTGGAGCGGTATCAAGAGGAACAGGAGATTTCGATGTGCTGTGCCCAGTCCGGCGCAAAGTCTGCAAAGTGCGCGAATGCCGGATGTTCGTCGAAAGGTTTTTCCAGCACAAGCAACAGATTGTGCACGGGTGCAAAGTCCATTTGCAAAGCGGCTCGAATGGCCAACTCGCCCAAGTGGTTGCGCAACACGTAGCGCGGGTTGTGGCGTCTCATTAAGGCTTGGCGCTGCGTCGGGTCGCCGCCCTGTGTGCGCTGCGCGTAGCGTTGCGCCCAGGCGTCGAAGCGGTCGCGCGCCAAGAACAGGTCGCGCACAGCGGTGGCGCCAGCTGCGTCCACCGAAAACTGGCACAGACGACGCCAAAAAATGCTGTAGTCCACCCGGTCTTGCGCCAACAAGCTCAAAAGGTCGTCGATTAGCAGGCCATCGTCCGGCCGCGCGTCTGTCAGCCCCAATTTACTGCGGTAACGTGCCAGCAAAGCGGCAGCAAACAGCGGGCGATACGGCTCCAGCGCGGCCAGCGCAGCGTCTTGCTCGCCAATCAAGGGCATCAGGGCTTGGCCTAAGCAAAACAGATTCCAATACGCCACTTTGGGTTGTTGTTGGAAGGCATAGCGGGCCAGGGTATCGGTGTGGTTACACACATGTGCCGGGTTGTAGGCATCCATGAACTGAAACGGCCCGTAGTCCAGCGTCAAGCCCAGCATGCTCATGTTGTCGGTATTCATCACGCCGTGGCAAAAGCCCACCGACTGCCAGTGCGCCAGCAGCGTTGCCGTACGTTCCACCACCGCAGCCAGTAGGGCCGCATACGGTTGCGCTTGGTCGCGGCAGGCGGGGTAAAACAGGTCGATCACATAGTCGGCCAACTGCCGCAGCGGGGCCACATCTGGGCCTTGCGCGAAGTGCTCGAAATGCCCGAAGCGGATGAAGCTGGGTGCGGTGCGGGTGAGTACCGCAGCCGTCTCAACCGTCTCGCGCACCACGGGTAGCGGGGAGCCCACCAGGCACAGCGCACGGGTGGTGGGTATGCCCAGCCCGTGCATGGCCTCGCTCGCCAGGAATTCACGAATGCTGGAGCGCAACACCGCACGCCCATCGCCAAAGCGCGAGTAGGGCGTGTGGCCGCTGCCTTTGAGCTGAATCTCCAGGGTTTGCTGCGCCTGCGCGCCTTTAGCCTCCCCGAGCAAGCAGGCCCTGCCGTCGCCCAATTGCCCGGCCCAAGCCCCAAACTGATGTCCGCTGTAAACACTGGCCAGCGGCAGGCTGCCTGCCAGCGTGTGGTTGCCGCTGAAGGCCTGCAAACCAGACGGGCTGCTCAGCCACTTGTCGTCCAGCCCCAACTCCTGCGCCGCGCTGCGGCTGTAGGCCACCCAGTACGGATTGGGCAGCGGCTGAGGGCTAACCGCTGTGTAGAACTTCGACCCCAAGCCGGAAAAGCGGTTGCACCAACTCAAGCCGATGTCAAGTGGCGCTGGTTCGGTAATCGGCTGCATCGCCCAATTGTCAGCGCTACGCCGTGGCGGGCAGAGCTGTGGGGCTTTCAGCGGTTTACAGCGCTTTGCCAGCCTTGGTTCGTCCGCGCACAGATGCGAATCGTGCAGCAGCCTATGGTTCGATCTGGGCCCGCGACAGGTCGTCGCCGTCCAGACAGTTCAAGGCGGCGCAGTGCCTGTGCGCTGACCCCAGCGTTCGGTTTCTCACAGGCGCCAAGGAAAAAAACATGGAAAGCAATTACGTGACACGCGACAGCTATGGCATGTACACCCATCACGCGGCGGGCCCTGGGCCTGCGCTCATGGGCGCCAATACGCTGCTTGATAACGATGTGTACAACAAGAACGGGGAGGATTTGGGTGACATCAAGGAACTGATGATCGACATGGCCTCTGGCAAGGTGGCCTATGCCGTGCTGTCGGTCGGTGGTGTGTTCGGCCTGGGCGACAAGCTGTTCGCCGTGCCCTGGGGCGCGCTGAAATTGGACACCCTCAACAAGCGCTTCACATTGGATGTAGCCAAGGAAGCCCTCAAAGACGCACCTGGTTTTAACAAGGATCGGTGGCCGTCCATGTCGGACCACGCCTGGGCCAGCGGTGTGCATAAGTTCTACGGCACGTCTTACGTTGTCGAATGAGCGGCCGCCTGGGTGCGCCCTGGACAAGCGGTATTTTTTAACTTTACTTAAGGTGAAACGATGAACTCCGATCAAGTAGTAGGAACGGTCAAGACCGCAGCCGGCAAGGTACAACAAAAAGCCGGGCAGGTTGTCGGCAGCACCGAGCAGCAGCTTCATGGCATCAAGAAGCAGGTAGAAGGCCAGGCACAGCACGCCGTGGGCGACATCAAGGAAGCGGTAAAAGACGCGCAGAAAAAATAGTCTGCGCCCGGCCCCGTCAGATAGCGGCCCTTAACCGGGCCTAAGCTGGCGGGGCTGGAGTGGCCATCTTGCCCAGTCTCCACCCTGACGCCCGCCGCATGACATCAACCAGCCACCTGTCGCCAGAGCAACGCGTGCTGCTGGCCAACCTGTTGCAATCCCAGCTTAGTGACTTGGCGCGCGAACGCCAGTCACGCATGCAAGGCTTGTCCGTGGTCGATTTCGCACGCCAATCTTTGCTGCAAGACGCCGACGACGCCCCGCAGCGTGCGGGTGAGCACGAGCTGGAAGGCATCGTGTCCGAGAGAGAACACAGCGAGTTCGTCGCCCTGGGGCAGGCGCTGGAGCGGGTGCATCGTGCTGAATACGGCCTGTGTGTCGATTGCCAAGCGCCTATCCCCTTCAATCGTTTACGGCTAGAGCCACAGACCTTGCGCTGTGTGGCCTGCCAGACACGGGATGAAAAGAAGTCCATTTCATGAGCCTGTACCACGCCGTCGCCGCTATCGATCACCAGTCCGCAGAGATTCTGCAATTTGGGTCTGAGCACGTGCTTGAGCGCACATTGCACCAACACATCCAGCTCACGCGCCAACACCACAGCGGCGTGCGCAGTGAGCATGAATTCTTCGCCCAAGTCTGCCAATCACTGGATGGCATTGCCGAGGTGCTGGTGGTGGGCGGGCATACCAGCCTGGCGGATTTTCGGCATTACGTGGATAAGCATCAACCGCTAACGGCCAAGCGCATCGTCGCTTACCAAGTGGCGGATCGATTGAGTGAAAACCAACTTGTCGCCTTAGCACGCCAGTACTTTGTCAAGTACGACCAATTCGTAGGCATACGCGTGCCCACCTGAGCCTAGGCAAAGGCGCGCCTACCCAAGCGTAGGCGTGCCCCGCGAAGCTAAGAAATCTGCGTACCCGCTGTACCCGCCAACATGGCTTCAATGTGTTTCAAATCGCCAATCACGGCGCGCCGCTTTGTGGCGCGCACGAATGCGCATGCCGCTGCCACTTTGGGCGCCATAGAGCCCGACGCAAAGTCATGTGCCAACAATTCTTGCGGCGTGCTTTTAAGCAGCAAGCGCTGAGTTGGCAGGCCCCAGTTCAAAAAGATACCCGCCACGTCGGTGGCGATGAGTAAGCAGTCGGCCTGAATATTGGTTGCAATCAGGGCACTGCACAAATCCTTGTCGATGACTGCCTCCACGCCTTGAAAACCCACACCACCCGGTTTTTTGACGACGGGAATTCCGCCACCCCCCGCCGCAATAACCAGTGCGCCCTGCGCCAACAAGCAATCAATGGCGCGCATGCACAGCACGTTTATCGGTGCGGGGGAGGCAACCAAGCGGCGCCGCCCGCTACCGTCGGCGCCCATGACCCAGCCGTGCGCAGCGGCCGCTTGTTGGGCCTGCTCGGCGGTGTACACCGGGCCTATGGGCTTGCTGGGGTGGCTGAATGCCGCATCGCCAGCGTCCACCTCCACCCGCGTCAGAATGGAAACCACGCTGCGCGAAGGTGGCAGCAGGTTGGCGAGTTCTTGCTCCAGCAAATAGCCCAGCATGCCTTCCGACTCTGCATCCAACACGTCCAGCGGGTAGCTGTCCACTGCGGTGTAGGCGGCCGATTGCAGCGCCAGCAGCCCCACTTGCGGCCCATTGCCGTGCGTTAAAACCATGTCATGCGAGCCGGCCAGGCGCGCCAACTGACTCACCGCTACGCGCAGATTAGCCAGTTGATTAGCCGCCGTGGGCGGCTGCGAGCGCCGCAACAACGCATTGCCGCCCAGCGCGACGACCAGCTTCAAGCGAGCAACCGCACGGTAGAACCTGCCCGCCCGTGCCGCCCGGGGGCGCCCCAGCTAGATGTATTCATGCGCTGGCGTCCGCCATCACGCGGCCTGCCGGGCTTACTCGCTTCATTGCAGCGTGGCGACCAAAACCGCCTTGATGGTGTGCAGGCGGTTTTCGGCCTGGGTAAAAACAATCGATGCGTCCGACTCGAATACCTCGTCTGTTACCTCGATCTCCCTCAGTCCGTATTGCTGATGAAGCTGCCTGCCCAGCTCGGTATCCAAGTTATGGCAGGCCGGCAAACAGTGCATAAAGCGCGTGCGCGACTTGCCCGTGGCACGCATCAACGCGGCATTGACTTGGTAGGGCATGAGTTGGTCAATCCGCTCTTTCCATACGACTTGTGGCTCCCCCATGGAGACCCACACGTCGGTATAGACAAAATCGGCGCCCTGCACGGCTTGGTCGGGCGCCAACTCCGTGCGGATGCGCGCGCCCGTGGTCTGCGCCAACACCTGCATCTGCGCCAGCAAGTCCGCCGGGGGGCGCAGCGCAACCGGGCTGCAAATACGCACATCCATGCCCATTTGGGTACCCCCGATCAACAGCGAGCAGCCCATGTTGAACCGCGCGTCGCCCAGGTAGCAAAAAGACAGCTCATGCAGTGGCTTTTCGCCAAACTCTTGCATCGTCAACAGATCGGCCAGCACCTGGGTGGGGTGGGCTTCGTCGGTCAAACCATTCCATACCGGAACATGCGAATAGCTGGCGATGTCTTGCACCACCGACTGGTGAAAACCTCGGTATTCAATGCCGTCAAACAGGCGCCCCAACACGCGCGCGGTGTCTTTAAGGGATTCTTTGTGGCCCAACTGGGAACCGGCGGAATCCAGGTAGGTGACATGCCCGCCTTGGTCGTGCACCGCGACTTCAAAGGCGCAGCGGGTGCGGGTGGACGCCTTTTCAAAAATCAGCGCAATGTTTTTCCCCTTCAGCCGTTGATGCTCGATACCGATGGCTTTGGCCCGCTTGAGTTCAGCCGCGAGATCAATCAGATAACGGATATCGCGCGGCGCGAAATCTTTGAGATCCAGCAGGCTTTTGCCATGCAAATTAAAGCTCATAGTGCGTCCCGTTCTATCGGGCAGCTCATGCAGTGGCTGCCGCCACGGCCCCGCCCCAACTCACTGCTGGGCATGGTGATGACTTCTACCCCCGCTTTACGCAGCAAGGTATTGGTGTACACGTTGCGGTCGTAGGCCATCACCACACCGGGCGACAAGGCCAGCAGGTTGTTGCCGTCGTCCCACTGCTCACGCTCGCTTTCGTACGCATCACCGCCCGTGGCCACGGTACGGATTTTGGCCAAGCCCAAGGCTTTGGCGACTACTTCCAGGAAGGGAGCCGTCTCGGTGCGTACATCCAGGCTGCCTGTGTGCTTGCCCGGGCGCAGGCTGTGCACCCGGATCGCATCGACCATCTCGGGGAATACCGTTGCCAAATCCTGGTCACAAAAGCTGAACACCGTATCCATGTGCATGGCGCCCCGCGATTTGGGAATTTGCGCGGCCAGCACATGCTGGGCTGCACCATGGGCAAACAGGCTGCGCGCCAGTTGGCTCACGCCTTGCGGTGAGCTGCGCTCCCCCATACCGACCAGCACCACGCCCTTGCCCAGCGGCATCACATCGCCACCCTCTACCGAGGCCAGGCCATGGTCGACATCGGGGTCGCCCCACCATACCGGGCTGGACACGCCCGCAGCCGTCTGGAACTCGGGGTGAAAGCGATAGATGGCCGCCATGAGCAGGGTTTCTTGCCGCCGCGCGGGCCAATACATCGCGCACTGCACCACCCCCTGGCCGATCCAACAACTGTTGTCGCGCGGGAACAGCGTGTTCGGCAAGGCAGGCAGCAACAGATCGGCGGCTGCAGTGAACCGACCCAATAACCCATGGGTTTCAAAAGGAAGGTCGGCGCGCGCCACGCCACCAATTAGAAACGCCGCCAATTTAGCCGCTGGCAGGGCGCTGAGCCACGGCCACAGTTGCGCCGCTGTTTCTTCGTCCACCCAATCCGGGCCCAACTTGCGCTCCAGCAGCCACTGGCGGGCGGGCTGCAGCGCGACAATATCGGCCAGCAGTTCGTGCATGTCCAGCACCTGCACATCGCGTTCTTTCAGCGCGGAAGTAAAGGCATCGTGGTCGTTGCGTGCCTGGGCCACCCACAGCACGTCGTCAAACAACAGCTCGTGGCAATTGGCCGGGGTAAGCCGCTTTTGCGCCAGCCCTGGGCGGCAAACCAGCACTTTGCGTAAGCGCCCCACCTCTGAATAAAGGCCTTTGGCAGTGTGGGCGGTACTCACAGGCTCAACCTTCCTGCCCACAGCAGGTAGGTGCAGGCCACAGCCAGCAGGAGCAGCACGCCCAGCAGCGCGTATTCACCGGGGGTAAATGGGCGCAGCCCCCGCTGTTGTTTGGCCAAGAGGTAAATCACTGCGCCCGGTGCGTACAGCAAGGCGCTAAGCAGCAAGTATTTGAGCCCTGCCGCGTACAGCAGCCACACGCAATAAACAGTGGCAAGCACCGAGATCAAGACCTCGCTCGGCGGATAAGGCGCCGCGCCGATGCCCGTCGGTTTGGTAGCCCGACGACCAGTCCAGGTGAGCTTTAGTGCATAGGCCGCGCTGAGCAAATAAGGAATCAAGATCATGGCGGTGGACAGTGAAATCAGCGCCAAGTAGGAGGCGTTGGAGTACAGCGTCAACAGCAAAAAGAGCTGCACCATGCCGCTGGTGAGCCACATGGCATGGGCAGGCACCCCTTTTGCGCTCTGCACCGCCAACCAAGCAGGCATGACGCCACCGCCCGCCGGCGTGAACAAGGACTCGGCGGCGAGCAGGGTCCAGGCTAAAAAGCCACCCCCCACCGATACCATCAGCCCGATGTAAACCAAGACGGCACCCCAGGTACCCACCACTTTCTCCAACACCGGAGCCATGGATGGGTTCTTCAATGCCGCCAACTCGGGCTGCGACATGATGCCCAAGGACAACAGCGACACCCCCATCAGCAAAACCATACAGATCAGAAAGCCGATGATGGTGGCTCGCCCCACGTCCTGCCGCCGCGCGGCGCGGGCGGAATACACGCTGGCGCCTTCGATGCCGATGAAGACCCACACCGTAACCAGCATGGTGCTGCGCACCTGGGTCAACACCGAGCCGAGTGGCACCGTGCCCCAGAAGTTCAGGGTGAATGTGCCCACTTGAAATGCAGCCGCCACCAGCACCAAAAAGAGCAGCAGGGGCAGCAGCTTGGCGACGGTCACCACGGCATTGAGCACGGCGGCGCCCTGAATGCCGCGCAACACCAGCGCGTGAACCACCCACAGCACGACCGACGCGCCCAACACGGCGGCGGCGGTGTTTCCGTCACCAAACGCCGGATAGAAATAGCCCAAGGCACCAAATGCAGCAACCAGATAGCCCACATTGCCAATCCAGGCGCTGACCCAGTAGCCCCAAGCCGCATTGAAGCCGACGTATTCGCCCGACAGCGCCCGCGCATAGGCGTACACGCCGTTGTCTAGCTCGGGCTTGCGCACACACAGCATTTGGTACGTTAAGGCTAATGTGAGCATGCCCACGCCGGTGATGACCCAGCCGATCACGATCGCACCCGCGCCGGAGCCAGCCGCCATGTTCTGCGGCAAGCCAAAAATCCCACTGCCCAAAATCGAACCCACCACCAACGCAATTAGCAGTGGCAGACCCAGCTTGGTTTTGGTGGGCGCCAACGCGGGCCTGACCACGTCTCGTGCAGAGGGGGCTGCCTTCAAAATGACCATGGCAAAGCTTTCAAAAGTGCCGGTCCGCGAAGTCGGCTGACACCGCCGTACTGTAAGCACGGCAGCGCACACCTTCTGTGCGCTACAGCACGTATAGGAAACTGTTTGCGGCCAAGCCAGCTTGCCTTAGCACCCACCCAAACCGCATGCCGCAATTGGCCGTTGGCCCGCTTTTTGGCGATCTGATCTACTTTTTAATGCGGATCATCATGACCACATCGACCAATCGAATCAATTTCACCAAAGCCAGCATTGAAAGCCTGGCCATTCCAGCATCCGGCTGGAGGTATGACTGCGACACCAAAGTCGCCGGTCTGACCGTTGGTGTTGGTGCCAACGGTGTCAAGACCTACGTCCTGTAAAAGAAGGTCAGCGGTGCCAACCTGTCGATCATCGGCAAGTCGCTCATTCACAAGTCGTTGGACACCACAAACACCTATGACCGGCGTCCCTGTGCGTGAGGCGACGAAGAAGGCTGTTGGGTCGATTGTTGACGCGGGCGCAAGGCAGTCTTGCATGAGTTCAATAAAGTCATTTCGACATCAGCTTGACGGCATATTCCTTTGGGGCTATATTTGCGTATGGCTTGGGACGTTGAATACACCGACGAGTTCGAAGTGTGGTGGGGTAGCCTGACTGAAGCGGAGCAGGTGTCGTTGGCCGCTTCCGTGCAATTGCTGGAAGAGCGCGGCCCATCACTTGGGCATCCGCACAGCAGTGGCATCAATGGCTCGAAACACGGGCACATGCGCGAGCTTCGGACGCAGCACGGCGGTCGGCCGTTTCGGACGCTGTATGCCTTTGACTCGCGTCGAATGGCAATCTTGCTGATCGGAGGAGACAAGACGGGAGATGGCCGGTGGTACGAAGTTCACGTGCCCATCGCTGACCGTCTGTATGACGAACACCTGGAACAACTTCGACGTGAAGGAGAAATGGATGGCTAAAAAATTTTCAGAACTGCGTGCAGCTATGAGCGAGCCTGCACGTCAGCAAGTCGGCCGCCTAGCAAAAGCCATGCTGGCCGAAATGCCGCTGAATGAACTGCGGCAAGCGCGTGGCTTGTCACAAAAGATGTTGGCTGAGGTGTTGCATGTGCAACAACCGTCAATTGCGAAAATGGAGAAGCGCACCGATATGTATCTGTCTACCCTACGCAGCCACATTGAGGCCATGGGCGGTGAATTGGAAGTCATTGCCCGCTTTCCCGACGGTGCGGTAAAAATCAGCAACTTTACTGAATTGGGGCAGACGTCATCGGTTGCATTTAGAAACTGACCTTGCATTCTGTGCCATGCCTCGCGGAATTGGTCTTGCTCGTAGTCCTTCGGCTGTATTTCCACGTCTTCAAAGTTGACAAATTCAATCGGCGACACCACACCCAAGTAGTGGCGATGGTGGTAGCCGTGTTGATCGTCGTAAGTTAGTCAGTAAAAGTTTTCAGAGTCATGTATCAAAACTGCGCGCCCATGCGGTCTAATCCTGTCTTCAGCGGCGGGTGCCGTGTCATGACGAGGGGGGATGTGGATGGGCAAGCGGCTC
>Ga0136644_10001591_pt1 | contig 17927 bp, 19 predicted proteins | sample C_130820_EF_Meta_FD_94780 | JGI IMG/M metagenome (GOLD analysis project Ga0136644, IMG submission 94780) | Freshwater microbial communities from Lake Croche, Canada to study carbon cycling - C_130820_EF_MetaG (v2) (version 2) | ecosystem: Environmental > Aquatic > Freshwater > Lake | place... | reverse complement strand
CTGCATGCCCGGACCATCAGCGCGCGTGAGCTGCGCCTGCACGTCATCGTGACTGCCGTTGTAGTGGCCCACGGCGTAGCCGCCGACACCCGCGAGGATGACGAGCCCAGCAGCGGCAATTCCACCGATGGCCACCAAGGCACGGCTGGAGTCACGCTTGGCTGTTGCTGTCGGCTCCACAGTCGCGGACGCGGAGTTGGGCTCGGACGGCACAACAGGGTTCGCCTGCTCGCTTGGCATCTCGGACATCTGCACTCCTCAAGTTCGGCGCCACTGGCGCGTGATGGGATGAACTGTGCTGCACGTACATGATCAGAACGTCTTCGACAGGTACGAGGAATGTGAAGCCTCAGACGGGGCAGGCTCCCCACAGGCCGATTCCTGTGGAACGGGCCGCTCGTTGGGCTGATTCCAGTTGTGGCTGCCACGACACGGGGTTCGGTCCGTACTGGCGCTGGTAGGCGAATCCCTGCGCCACCAGATCGAGATTGACCAGATCCATCCCACCGGAGGGTGCGGTTAGCCACACGAAGGCGAGGGTCCGTCCGTATCTGTCGACCCGGTCTTGAGAATCATCGAATTCCAAGGTCACTCGTTGACCCTTAAGAGCGTCCTTCATGTGCGCTGATGCTTCAGGACCAAAGCATTCGACCGGTGAGCCCGGTTTCACAGTCTCGGGAGTGTTGATTCCTAGCAGGCGAACCGTGGTGTCGCGCCCGGCAACCAACACGTGGATGGTGTCGCCGTCGACCACGCGCAGCACCGGGGCATCAGTGACGACGGGGCCGCGGGGGGACAGACCGCTGGCCACTGGGGCAATCGAGCTCACTGACGACGAACACCCAACGAGTACAAGCGCACAGGCCAGAGCGGTGCAGAAACCGGCCGCTGTTGGTCGACGCATCACTCGACAGTAGTCGCGACATCCGACTACCGGTCAGAAGGTTGTGCTCGGCCCATTCTGAGTGGCCAAGAGGGCGTAGACCTCGGCGGCGCGGTACCGGCGATGTCCGCCCAGCGTGCGAATGCTGCTCAACTTGCCAGCCTTAGCCCAGCGGGTGACCGTCTTGGGGTCCACCCGGAACAGGGTGGCGACCTCTGAGGGGGTGAGGAGCTGATCCGGCTCCGGGGCCACAGCGCTCATGGCACCTCCTCAGGATCCGTGACCAGTGGCCACTATTTACGTACGGATAAACACTCTATATCCCTATCGCCCCAATTGCCCCACACTTAACCGATCTGGGCCTCAAGTCCCCCCGGGGAGTCGTGCCTTCGGGGGCGACGGGGTAATCTCTCCTCACTGCGGATGCGCAGTCATCGTCATCGTGAGCCGGGCCAAGACCCGGATGAGGGGGTCGAGCCATGGGGCGCGGCCGGGCAAAGGCAAAGCAGACCAAGGTCGCCCGCGAGTTGAAGTACGGCGGGCCACAAACTGACTTCGCTCGACTTCAAGCGGAACTGACCGGCGGTAACCCGTCACCAGCACCGTTGGAGCCGGCTGACGACGTTGTGGAAGATCCGTACGCGGACGATCCTTACGCGAAGTACTACGACGAAGAGGACGAGGATCGGCCCACGGGCTGAGTTCCGACCACGTTCACGGCACCACCGGTGCCGCCCTTCGCCTCTGCATCCCCCATCTCACCCACGCGTCGTTCGCGCACCTCTCCGCACGTCCACGCGTGTACTCCACGCGACGTGAGAAGAGCAATCGCCGCAACCTCTGTGGCAGCAGGCACGACCGCGAGCATCCCAATACCCATGTTGAACGTGCGCTCCATGTCCTGTTGAGGCACAGCACCCGTGCGTGCAATGACATCAAACACGGGCGGCAACGACCACGTGCCTCGATCAATGTCTGCGGCGAGATCTACCGGCAGCACCCGCGCAAGGTTTGCCGCAAGTCCGCCGCCGGTCACATGACTGAAGGCGTGCATCTCTAGCGTGCGAGCAAGTGCCAGGCAGTCCAGAGAATAAATGCGCGTGGGGATCAGCATCTCTTCGCCGACCGTGTGGCCCAACTCCGGCACGTACGCGGCTAAACCGGGCCCGTCGGTTCCCAGCAGCACCCGACGTGCCAGTGAATAGCCATTGGAATGCAGACCTGACGCTGCCATCGCGATGACAACGTCACCGGCCCGAACACGATCAGGTCCAAGGAGATCGTCCGCGTCGACAATTCCGGTGCCGGCACCAGCAATGTCGTACTCATCGGGCTCCATCAACCCAGGGTGCTCGGCCGTCTCGCCACCCACCAGAGCACATCCAGCCTGTCGACAACCCTCGGCCACGCCACTGACAATCGCCGCGATTCGCTCTGGCACCACGGAACCGACCGCGATGTAGTCGGTCATGAACAGTGGCTCAGCGCCGCACACCACGAGGTCATCCACCACCATCGCCACCAGGTCAATTCCAATGGTGTCGTGAATATCAAGAGCTCGCGCCACCGCGATCTTGGTACCGACACCGTCGGTGGACGTGGCCAGGATCGGCCGCTTCATATGCCGGAACTCCGACAGGTCGAACAATCCGGCGAACCCACCGACGTCACCCATGACACCTGCGCGATGAGTGGCCGTGACCGATGCGCGCATCAATGCAACAGCGCGCTCACCTGCCTCAACATCGACTCCGGCTGCGGCGTACGCACCACTCACGGTCGACCCAGCGCATCTGCCGCGGGCCCGCCGAAGTGAACGGCATCCTCGACAACGCGTCGCTCGATGGTCTCGAGGACATGCTTGCCCAGGAATTCCGGCTCAGGGAGCGGAACCGGGTAGATGCCGTCGAAGCAGGCGCGACACAGTCGCTCGGCCGGAATCGTCGTCGCCTCGATGAGACCCTCGAGTGATACGTAGCCCAGCGAGTCGGCACCGATGGACGAGCAGATCTCGTCGACATCAAGGCCGCTCGCGATTAACTCCGCACGCGTGGCGAAATCGATTCCGTAGAAGCACGGCCACTTGACCGGAGGGCTCGAGATGCGCACGTGAACCTCACGAGCTCCGGCCTCGCGAAGCATTCGCACGAGGGCACGCTGGGTGTTGCCCCGAACAATCGAGTCATCCACCACGACAACACGCTGCCCGGCAAGTACTTCGCGCAGCGGATTGAGCTTGAGACGGATACCCAGCTGCCGGATGGACTGCGAGGGCTGGATGAAGGTGCGCCCTACATACGAATTCTTGACCAGGCCCTCGCCGAACGGGATCCCTGATTCCTGCGCGTATCCGATGGCGGCATAGCGACCGGATTCGGGCACCGGGATGACGAGGTCGGCATCTGCGGGGAATTCGCGCGCCAGCATGCGACCGATCTGCACACGACTGGCTTGCACACTGCGACCGGCAATGGTGGTGTCCGGCCGGGCGAGATAGACGTATTCGAACAGGCAGCCCTTGGGCTCAGCCTCGGCGAAGCGTTGGCTACGAAGACCATCCTCGTCGATGGCGATCAGCTCGCCAGGTTCGATCTCGCGAACCACTGACGCGCCCACAATGTCGAGCGCTGCTGTCTCACTCGCAATCACCCAGCCACGCTCGAGCCGTCCCAGCACGAGCGGACGAATGCCCTGCGGATCGCGTGCGGCGTAAAGCGAGTTGTCGTCCATGAACACGAGTGAGAATGCGCCCCGCACATGAGGCAGTTCTTGCATTGCAGCGGCCTCGATGGACCGGTCCGGATGTGAGGCGATCAGTGCACTGAGGACTTCGGTGTCGCTGGTCGAGCTCAGATGAGAACCGAGCGGGAGCTCCCCCGACTCCGACATGCGCATGGCGAGCCGCTCTCGCAGGTCAGCGGTATTCGTGAGATTTCCGTTGTGCGCGAGGGCGAGGTGGCCGGTGGCGGTAGCGCGGAAGGTTGGCTGAGCATTGGCCCACACGCTGGCACCGGTGGTGGAGTAGCGCGTGTGGCCGATTGCCAGGTGGCCGGTCAGGGACTCGAGGGTTGCTTCATTAAAGACCTGTGCGACCAGGCCCATCTCCTTGTAGACGACCGTGCGGGTGCCGTCGCTGACGGCCATCCCCGCTGACTCCTGGCCGCGATGCTGGAGGGCGTACAGGCCGAAGTAGACGAATTTGGAGACTTCATCACCGGGTGCCCAGACCCCGAATACACCGCAGGCATCCTGCGGGCCGCGGTCGTGGGAGAGGAGGTCGTGTGTGAGGAGACCATCACCACCGGGCACGATGCCCAGCCTACGGGAGCGGCCTACAGCAACCCGGCACCGCGCTCGTCAGTGTTGGAGTAGCGCTGAGCGATATAGATCGGAATCACACTGATCACCACAAGAGTCGCAGCAACCACATTGACGACCGGAGCCGGCGGGTCAATCCCCGGATTCGGATGGCAGGGATGTGCTCGGACATACGCAGAAATGCAGTGAATGGCGTGGCTGACGCACGCCTGCAGGCGGTTGTGCACGCAAGCGTTACGTAGCAGGCACGCGAGCGAACAGCGGCAGCAGGCCCGACAGGTCCGAGCGCTCACCGCTGGCGCGCAATCGGCCCGACGCACAAGCGCCCTGCCACTCCAGATCACCGGTGGCAAGTTCAAGCCACGTGCGTGAATCGGCTTCGACTACTGCGGCCGGTGTGCCGCGCGTATGCCGCACGCCCGCCACCGCCTGAACCGCAGCGTGCGGCGGTATGCGCACTTCAACGCTTCGACCAGGAGCGATCTCTACGAGCGCGGCGAGGGCCGCCTTGACGGCGGTGCGTTCTACGGTGCGATCTGGATCAATGCCCTGGCGATAGCAATCAAGGACCTCAACTATCGCCGTTGGTGCGACAGGGAGGTTGCGTGACTCAGGCAAGAGCTGCGGGGATGGTTGCTTCGTGAACGCTGCGAAGTTCCTCAAGAGAAACGTCGAACAGCCCGGCAAATTCGAGAGTTGGCCCACCCGTGACAGTGCCCACAACTGTGCACTCGACTCCGTGGGCAGCCGCACGTTCGCGCACAGCCGCCTCATCATCAGTGACGACAATGGCTCGAGCGGCACTCTCACTACACAGGAAAGTGAACGGATCCCCGGCCACGACGATCTTCGCGCCCGAATCTGATCTGAGCGCCATCTCAACCAGAGCCTGTTGAACACCACCGTCGGCAACGTCATGGGCCGCGCGAATCGCTCCTTCGCGAGCTCCGTCGATGAGGACGCGAGCCAGTGATCGTTCGGCCTCCAGATCGACCAACGGCGGTAGACCACCGAGATGACCGTGCACATGGTGCGCCCACTCACTTCCGGAGAACTCAGCGCGTGTGGAACCAAGCAACATGATGGTGCCGGCCGTACCCCACGCCATCGGCGTGCGTCGCGCCACGTTGTCGATCACCCCAAGAACACCCACGACCGGGGTCGGCAGGATCGCGATGTCGCCAGTCTGGTTGTAGAACGACACGTTGCCGCCGGTGACGGGAATGCCCAGCTGCAGGCAGCCGTCGGCAAGGCCGCGCACCGCCTCGCTGAACTGCCACATCACAGCCGGATCTTCGGGTGAACCGAAGTTCAGACAGTTCGTGACGGCGAGTGGCTCGGCGCCAGTAGTGGCAACGTTGCGGTACGACTCGGCAAGCGCTAGCTGCGCACCGGTATAGGGATCAAGCTTGGCGAAACGACCGTTGCAGTCGGTCGACACCGCGACTCCGCGGCCGGTGACCTCGTCGACCCGCACCATCCCGGAGTCCTCCGGTTGCGCGAGCACGGTGTTGCCGAGCACATAGCGGTCATATTGCGAGGTGATCCATGCCTTGGACGCGAGGTTGGGCGAACCGACGAGGTTGAGCAACGTGGATCGCAGCTCTTGCGCAGTCTGCGGTCGCGGGAGCGTCGAGGCATCGTCGGCCTGCAAGGTGTCCTGCCACGCGGGTCGCGCGAGCGGGCGCTCGTAGACCGGGCCTTCGTGTGCGACCGTGCGCGGCGGCACGTCGACAATGCGCTCACCATGCCAATCGATAGTGAGGTGTCCGGTGTCGGTGACTTCACCGATCACGACAGCTTCAACATCCCACTTGGCGCAGCGCGCAAGGAATGCGTCCAGGTTTTCGGGGCGCACGATCGCGCACATGCGCTCCTGTGACTCACTCATGAGGATTTCCTCGGGCGAGAGCGTGGGATCGCGCAGCAGTACGCGATCGAGCCACACATGCATTCCGCCCTCGCCGTTGGAGGCGAGCTCGCTGGTGGCGCATGAGATGCCGGCGCCACCTAGATCCTGAATTCCTTCGACGAGCCCCGCATGCAGCACCTCGAGAGTCGCCTCGATCAGCAGCTTCTCCATGAACGGGTCACCCACCTGCACACTGGGGCGCTTGGTGGGACCGCCTTCGCTGAAGGTCTCCGATGCCAGCACGCTGACGCCACCGATGCCATCGCCACCGGTGCGTGCGCCATAGAGCACCACCAGATTCCCCACACCCTTGGCACTGGCGAGGTGGATGTCCTCGTGCCTCATCGCACCGATGCACAATGCGTTGACCAGCGGGTTGCCCAGGTACGTCGGGTCGAATACGACCTCGCCACCGATGTTGGGTAATCCCAGGCAGTTGCCGTAACCGCCGACACCCGCGACGATGCCGGGAAGAACACGTCGCGTGTCGGGTGCATCAAGGGGCCCGAATCGCAGCGGATCCATGACGGCGATCGGACGCGCGCCCATGGACAAGATGTCGCGCACGATGCCTCCGACACCGGTGGCCGCACCTTGATACGGCTCGACATATGACGGGTGATTGTGCGACTCGACCTTGAAGGTGACCGCCCAACCGTCACCGATGTCGACAACGCCCGCGTTCTCGCCTATGCCCACCAGCAGCGCATCGGTCGGGGGCTTCTTGTCCCCGAACTGGCGAAGGTGGACTTTGCTGGATTTGTACGAGCAGTGCTCACTCCACATGACCGAATACATCGCGAGTTCACTCGACGTCGGGCGGCGGCCCAGAATCTGGCGTATGCGCTGGTATTCGTCTGGTTTGAGGCCCAGCTCGGCAAAGGGCTGCGTCTGATCGGGCGTCTCCTGCGCGCGGCCAACCGTGTCGATCATCGGGAGCCCGCAAGAGAGGTCAGAACACTGGCGAAGAAGCCGAGTCCGTCGGTGGTGGGTCCGGTGAGCGCCTCGACCGCGTGCTCCGGATGCGGCATCAGACCCACCACATTGCCGCGTTCGTTGCGGATGCCCGCGATGTCGCGCCGACTGCCGTTGGGGTTCATGCCAACGTAGCGTGCGATGACGCGGCCGTCGCCTTCAAGTTGGTCGAGCGTGGCGTCGTCGGCGACGAATCCGCCTTCGCCGTTCTTGAGTGGGACGACGATCTCTTGACCGGTCGAGTACGACGACGTCCACGCGGAACTGACGTCCTCGATGCGCAACGTCTGATCACGGCAAATGAAGTGCTGATGATCATTGCGGATGAGCGCGCCCGGCAGTAGGTGCGACTCACACAGGATCTGAAAGCCGTTGCAGATGCCGAGCACCGGCAGGCCTTCGTGCGCTTTCTCGATGATCGCGGTCATCACAGGAGCGAATCGTGCGATGGCACCGCAGCGCAGGTAGTCGCCGTACGAAAATCCTCCGGGAAGGATGACGGCATCGACGTTTTTGATGTCGTCGTCGCCGTGCCAGAGTGCGACCGGCTCACCGCCGGCGATACGCACGGCCCGAGCAGCATCACGATCATCGAGCGAACCGGGGAACGTCACCACACCGATGCGCACGGAGTCAGCCCTCCACCACGGTGAGGCGATAGTCCTCGATAACAGGGTTGCTGAGGAGTTCGGCTGCAAGGCGCTCGAGAGTTGCGGAGCGATCGGCATCGAGTGTTCCGTCGAGATCGATCACGAACTGCTTGCCCTGGCGCACATTGGCGACACCGGTGAGGCCCAGCCGACCGAGCGCGCCCTGCACAGCACGGCCTTGGGGGTCGAGGATCTCCGGCTTGAGCATGACGTCTACGACGACGCGGGCCACAGGCACTCCAGTGGTTGTGGGGTCTCGGCGCGGGGAAGTAGGGCCAGCCTAGCGAGGCCCCGCGGGCGTGCGGTCAGGGCAGGAGAGTGAAGGGTTCTCCTCGGATAGATCTCAAGGCTGAAAAGTGACGATGGTCAAAAGTAGCGATGTTGAGGGTGTCGTATCTGTCAGCGAGGACAACCAAAGAAGCGTCGGTGACCCCGATGTGAAGATCGAAGTACCGTCCGATGACGTGCATGCATGCGAGCAGGTCGACCGGTCCGACCACAGGCATTTCGTAGCTGCCTGAGCTGAGTTCGTCGAGAACCAGCAGTTCCGCCCGTTGACCCATGCGTCGACCCACAAGGTAGTCGAGCTCACTCACAACGTAAGGGCTGACGATGAACGGTTCACTGGCCTCGGACATGAATTCCGTCATGCGAGAGTGGTGAGGATCACTGGAGCAGAAGTAGGCGAAGAGTGCGCTCGTATCCAAGAGGATCAATCTTCGCCGAACCCCTCCAGGAAATCATCAACGTTTTCGGACGTGAGTCCTCCGGAATCCATGGTGAGGAATCCACCACGCGGCGCTCGCCGGCGCAATTCGTTGTCCACAGACGTGCGGATGAGCTCGGCCTCGGTGACGCCTCGTCGTTGGGCCTCGTCCTCGAGCCGAGCTTTGAGTTCCTCGGGGAAATAGACGGTGGTGCGCTTCATGCCATACATAGTGCCATACGTTGGCGGGAACCCTGGGGCGGGCTCCGGCGCACGGGGGACGTCTAGCCCTTGTCGGGCCAAGCCGACCAGGCGCTCGTGACCATGTCCGTGAGCCCGTGCTGCGCCTGCCACCCGAGTTCTCGAGTGATGAGCTCGGTCGCGGCATAGGAGGCGGGCGGGTCCCCCGCCCGTCGGCCCACGACCTCGGCATTGACGTCACGCCCAATGACCTTGGAGACCTTGTTCATGACTTCGCGAACGGAAGATCCGACGCCGCGTCCGACGTTGTACACATCGGCGGCCATGCGACTCTCGCTGCGCTCGACAGCGGCCACATGCGCCGCCGCGAGGTCAACGACGTGGATGTAGTCGCGGATGCACGTGCCATCCGGTGTCGGGTAATCATCACCAAAGATCTGGGGACGTCGTCCATCAGCAAGGGCACGGAACACCATCGGGATGAGGTTGTTGACGCTTGGATCACCCAGGTCGTGCTCACCGGCGCCGGCGACATTGAAGTAACGCAAAGCCACCCACGACAGTCCCACCGCGCGACCCTGATCTCGCACCATCCACTCGCCCACGACCTTGGTCTCGCCGTAGGGCGACTCTGGTGCGAGGGGTGAGTGCTCATCGATCGGATTCTGCGGTGGGGTGCCGTAGACCGCAGCCGAGGAGGAGAACACCATGCGTGAGACTTCAGCCTTCTGCATCGCGTGCAGCAACGTGGCTAAGCCCGACACGTTCTCGTAGTAGTAGTGCAAAGGAATGTCGACGGATTCGCCCGCCGCCTTCTTGGCTGCAAGATGCACCACTCCATCGACACGATGGTCACGGAGAGCTGCCGCCACCGCGGGCTTGTCGCCGACGCTGCACCGCACCAGCGGCACGCCGTCCGGCACCTTCGTGGAGACACCACTGGAGAGATCGTCGAGCACGACCACCTCCCGACCGGATGCCAGGAGTGCGCGCACCACGTGGGCCCCGATGTAACCGGCTCCACCGGTGACCAACCAGCGCGTCATGTGAACGTCTTTCCCGTGAGAATTTCATAAGCCTCGACGTACTTCGCCCGGGTGAGTTCAACAATGTCGTCGGGCAGGGCCGGTGGGGCATCGCCGGAAGCGCGATCCCAGCCAGACGCTGGTGACGTCAGCCAGTCACGTACAAACTGCTTGTCGAAGGACGGCTGCGGACCCCCGGGCTGCCACGCGGCGCGCGGCCAATAGCGCGACGAATCGGGTGTCAGAACCTCGTCGCCCAGAACAACCCGACCGGCGTTCTTGCCCGAAGTGCTGTAGCCAAACTCGAATTTCGTGTCGGCAAGAATCAGCCCGCGCGCGGCGGCGATGTCACGAGCTCTTTCGTACACCGAAAGAGTGAGGCGCTTGAGCTCCTGCGCTTCCTCCTGACCCACAAGCGACATCACCTCGTCATAGGTGATGTTCTCGTCATGTTGACCGAGTTCAGCCTTGGTTGCCGGAGTGAAGATTGGCTTGGGCAACTCAGACCCATCCTGCAGACCAGGAGGCAGGCCGACACCGCAGATAGACCTTCGCGCCTGATACTCCACGAGTCCGGAGCCCGCGAGATAACCGCGGGCCACGCACTCCACGGGCAGCATCTCCAATTGCTCGCACACCATGGCGCGACCTCGCACCGCTGCGGGAACTCGCATTGTGCTGACGTGATTGGGCACGATGTCGGAGATACGGTCGAACCACCACAGGGAGAGCGCCGTGAGAATGCGTCCCTTGTCAGGAATCATCGTCGGCAGCACCCAGTCGTACGCCGAGATTCGATCACTAGCCACGAAAAGCAGTCGACCATCAGGCATCCGGAAGAGATCACGAACCTTGCCCGAATACACGTGCTCGTATTCGGCTGCCAAGCCGTAATCGTTCACAGGATGTCGCCCGGCTGATAAGCAGCAGCGTGCGGATGAGCGGCAACAACATCGGCTACCGCCTGAGTCACCTGCTGCACCTGCCGGCCCGCAGCACCGGTGAACGTCAGCGGATCTGCGACGAGTGACCGGAGATCTGCCTGCGTGAGCCCGAGGCGCGGATCCGCGGCCAATCGGGATATGAGGTCAGGCTCTTGGCCCTCGCGTCGCGCCAGTGCGACCGCCACCGCATGCTCCTTGATGGCCTCGTGTGCCGTCTCGCGACCGACCCCTCGACGCACTGCCGCCACCAGAACCTTGGTGGTGGCCAAGAAGGGCAGGTTGCGATCGAGTTCGCGATCGATGACGGCGGGGAAGGCACCGAAACCATCGAGCACCGTCAGGAACGTCTCCATAAGTCCGTCGATGGTGAAGAAGGCGTCGGGCAGCATCACGCGTCGCACCACCGAGCACGACACATCGCCCTCGTTCCACTGCGTGCCCGCCAACTCCGCGGCCATCGTCAGGTATCCACGCAGCAGCACCGTGAACCCGTTGACGCGCTCGCAGGAACGGGCATTCATCTTGTGCGGCATCGCGGACGAGCCCACCTGACCGGGGCGGAATCCCTCGGTGACCAGGTCGTGGCCGGCCATTAACCGAATGGTGGTGCATATGCTCGACGGGCCGGCAGCCACTTGCACGAGAGCTGATACGACATCAAGGTCCAAGGAACGCGGATACACCTGACCCACGCTCGTGAGCACGTCCGTGAAGCCGAGATGTCGCGCGACCGCAGTTTCAAGTCGCGCAAGACGTTCCTCGTCACCATCGAAGAGGTCAAGCATGTCCTGTGCGGTACCCACGGGTCCCTTGATCCCGCGCAGCGGATAGCGAGCAATGAGGTCGTCAAGTCGCGCATACGCCACGAGAAGTTCATCGGCGGCAGAGGCAAAGCGTTTGCCCAGCGTTGTCGCCTGGGCCGGCACGTTGTGCGATCGACCAGTGATGGCGGTGTCCGAGTACTGCACAGCGAGTGCAGCCAGTCTCTGGAGAACCGCTACGCAGCGGTCGCGCAGCAGCAGGAGCGACTCTCTGACCTGCAGTTGCTCCACATTCTCGGTGAGATCCCGTGAAGTCATGCCCAGGTGTACGGCCTCATGCCCGGCGAGCGCGTTGAATTCCTCGATCCGAGCCTTCACGTCATGCTTGGTGATGCGCTCGCGAGCGGCAATGGAATCTAGATCAACGTTGTCCACCACGCGCTCGTAGTCCGAGACTGCCACTGGGGGAACAGCGACCCCGCAATCCTGTTGCGCCCGTGCCACGGCCAGCCACAGCCGACGTTCCATCACGATTTTGGCCGAAGGTGACCAGACGTTCGTCATCGCATCAGAGGCATACCTCGATGCCAGAACGTTAGGGATGATGCTCATGCACGTACTCCCTGATTGTCCGCAATGTCGCGCCGATGGTGAGAGCCTTCCAGACCAATGAGGTCAACGGCCGTGTACGCGCGTTCGCGCGCTTGTGCAACGGAGTCACCGTGCGCGGTGATCGAGAGGACCCGGCCACCCGAGGACACGATGTCTCCGGTGTCCGTCACCGTAGTTCCTGCATGAAAGATCTGGACACCGGCCACGTGAGCCGCCTCCTCCAGGCCGGCCACCAGATCGCCGGTGCGCACATCGGTCGGATATCCGTGTGCCGCGATCACGACCGTGACCGCACATCCCGGATCCCAGATAAGGGGCGGAAGTTGGTCGAGGGTGCCGGTCGCTGCAGCAAGCAGGATCCTGCCCAGAGGCGAGCGAAGGTTCGCGAGCACGACCTGAGTTTCAGGATCACCGAAGCGGGCGTTGAATTCGATGACGCGCACTCCTCGAGACGTGAGTGCCAAACCCGCGTAGAGGAGACCGACAAAGGGCGTCCCTCGTCTCGCCATGGTCTCCACCATCGGACGCAGCACGCGCACAGTGACGTCCTCGATAACGGCGGCCGACACCCACGGCAGCGGCGAATACGCGCCCATGCCACCCGTGTTGGGGCCTGAGTCACCGTCACCTACGCGCTTGAAATCCTGTGCCGGTTGAAGAGGAAGAACACTCGAGCCATCGGTGATGGCGAATAAGGAGACTTCGGGGCCAGCGAGATACTCCTCGACCACGATGGTGGAACCGGCTTCGATACACGAGCTCGCATGCGCGAGGGCTTCAGTGCGATCACTCGTGACGACGACACCCTTGCCCGCGGCAAGACCATCGTCCTTGACCACATGAGGTGCGCCAAAGCGATCGAGCGCTGACTCCACCTCGGCGACGGTGTGACACACCAATGCCATGGCCGTAGGAACGCCGGCTTCAGCCATGACCTGCTTGGCGAACGCCTTGCTCCCTTCGAGTCTTGCTGCCTCAGCCGATGGCCCGAAGCACGCAATGCCACGATCGCGCACGGCATCGGCCGCGCCGGCGACCAGCGGAACCTCGGGACCAATGACAACCAGGTCGACGTCCTGCTCGACGGCCAGATCAGCGATGGCCTGCGGATCTGCCATATCAACAGGCAAGGTTGCCACGCGACCACTGATTCCGGCATTGCCGGGAGCAGCGACAACGTCGCTTACCAACGGGTCCTCGAGTAAAGCGGCCACGAGTGCATGCTCGCGGGCCCCGCTTCCGATGACGAGGACCTTCACGCGTCCAGCCTAGTCACGGCTCGCGGCCGTAAAGGACGCCTGTCAGCCCACGTAGTGCTTGTCCATGACCGTGTACACCTCGTCGAGGATTGCCAGACCTTCTTTGGCCTCGGCCTCAGAGACTGTGCACGGCGGCACGACATGCATGCGGTTGAAGTTGGTGAACGGCATCAGCCCGCGCTTCTTGCTCTCGACCACAAGTTCGCCCATCGCGGGTGACGTGCCGCCATAGGGAGCCAGTGGCTCGCGCGTCGCACGATTGGTGACGAGGTCGAGGGCCCAGAAGACGCCGAGGCCACGTACGTCGCCAATGATCGGGTGCTTATCCGCAAGTGCGCGAAGGCCGGGGCCGAGCACGTTCTCGCCGATCGCCTTGGCATTTTCGACAATGCGCTCCTCTTTCATCGTGTCGATGGACGCCACGATGGACGCCGCCGCCAGCGGATGACCCGAGTAGGTCAGACCGCCGGGGAACACACGCTCGTCGAACGTCGCCGCGATCTCACCCGAGATGACGACTCCGCCCACCGGGACGTAACCGGAGTTCGAGCCCTTCGCGAACACGATGAGGTCGGGCTGCGCAGTCCAGTTTTGGAAGGCGAACCATTCGCCGGTGCGTGCGAATCCCGACATGGTTTCGTCGGCGATCCAGACAATGCCGTACTTATCGCACAGCGCGCGCAAGCCTTCGAGGTAGCCGGCGGGGGGCACGATGACGCCGGCCGTGCCGATAACGGACTCCAGAACAATCGCCCCGACGGTATTCGGGCCCTCGAACTGGATCACGTGCTCAAGGTGCTGCAGCGCGCGAGCACATTCCTCTTCCTGAGACGTCGCCCAGAACTCGGTGCGGTAGAGGTACGGACCGAAGAAGTGCACGTGCTGAGAGGCGTACTCGTTCGGCCAACGACGCGGGTCACCGGTGGCGGCGATGGCGGCTCCGGTGTTGCCGTGGTAAGACCGATAGGCCGAGAGCACCTTGTGCTTGTGGGTGTGCAGGCGGGCCATGCGGATGGCATTCTCGACGGCATCCGCGCCACCGTTGGTGAAGAACACCTTCGACATGTTGGCGCCCGCGACGCCCACGATGCGCTGAGCGGCCTCGCCACGCTTGTCATTGGCATGCTGCGGCGCAATCGTCGCCAGCACCGCTGCCTGGTCCTGAATCGCCTTGACGACCTTGGGGTGCTGGTGGCCGATGTTGACGTTGACCAACTGTGACGAGAAGTCCAGGAAGCGATTGCCGTCGTAGTCCCACACGTAGCTGCCCTCGCCGCCGGCGATCACCATGGGCTTCAGGGCCTTCTGCGCACTCCACGAATGAAAGACGTACTCGCGGTCGAGATCGTAAACGCGCTGGCCCTCGGCGGGATTGGCATCCATGGTGGCTCCTATCGTGATGGTCGCATCAGCCTAGGGCCGAAGTTTGTTCACTACAAAGAGGGCGCCTGCTCTGGTCAGGCGAGCAGGTCGCGCACCGAGATCGTGGCGTCGCGGTCTTGGCCCACGCCGATGGCGCTGATAGGCGCTCCCGAGATGTCCTGCAGGAACTGCACGTAGGACTTGGCATTGGCAGGAAGGTCGTCGACCGACTTTGCACCAGAGATGTCGGTCATCCACCCGGGCAGATACTCGTAGATGGGCTTGGCGTGATGGAAGCCGGTCTGCGTCATGGGCAGCTCTTCCATGCGCTCGCCGTCCACCTCGTATGCGACACACACCGGAATGCGCTCAAACGTGTCGAGCACGTCGAGCTTGGTGAGGAAGAAGTCGGTGAGTCCGTTGACACGTGTGGAAAACCGCGCGATCGGCGCATCGAACCACCCGCAGCGACGTGGCCGACCCGTGGTGGTCCCGCGTTCACCACCGATGGTGCGCAGTTTCTCGCCGTCGTCGTCCAGCAGCTCGGTGGGGAAAGGGCCAGAGCCGACGCGCGTGGTGTACGCCTTGAGGATGCCGATCACGCGCGTGATGCGCGTGGGTCCGATACCGCTGCCGGTGCACGCGCCACCCGCAGTCGGATTGCTCGAGGTGACGAACGGGTATGTGCCGTGGTCGACGTCCAGGAGCGTGCCCTGCCCGCCCTCGAGCAAAACCACCTTGCCGTCATCGAGAGCGTTGTTGAGCAGCAGGCTCGTATCGGCCACGTAAGGGCGAAGGACTTCGGCGTACTCGAGTAACTGGTCGGCAATCGCATCGACCTGAAGTTCGCGCCGGTTGTAGACCTTGACGAGCACCTGATTCTTGTTGACCAGCGCACCCTCAACCTTTTGGCGCAGGATTGACTCGTCGAAAAGATCCTGCACTCGAATGCCGATGCGCGCGATCTTGTCGCTGTAGGTCGGTCCGATGCCGCGGCCCGTCGTGCCGAGCTTGGACTTGCCGAGGAATCGCTCAGTGACCTTGTCGAGCGTGACGTGATACGGGGTGATCAGGTGGGCGTTCGCACTGATGACGAGCTTGGACGTGTCGACGTCGCGGGCCGCGAGATTGGCCATTTCCTGAAGCAGCACCTCGGGGTCGATGACCACGCCGTTGCCGATGACCGGCACAACACTCGGGGTAAGGATGCCGCTGGGTAATAGGTGCAGCGCAAACTTCTGGTCGCCGATGACGACGGTGTGGCCGGCGTTGTTGCCGCCCTGATAGCGCACGACGTAGTCGACGCGACCCCCGAGCAGGTCGGTGGCCTTTCCTTTGCCCTCATCGCCCCACTGGGCACCGAGGAGAACGATCGCTGGCACCGGGCAAGGTTAGTGGCCCAGCCGGTCGGCCATTGCCACGCCGAGGGCGGTGCCCGAGAGCCACGCTGATTCGACGCGCGGACCATCGGCCCACGCGTCCCCCGCCACCCCGATCGGGTGATCCGAGTGGAGCCAGAACGGCTCGGGGTGGGCGCTGGCGGGCTTGGCAAACGTCCAGCGGTGGGCATCGACGAAGGACGGCAACTCGGTGAACCACAGCACCCGCTGTGTGGCTGCGACCACCGCAGGGATCGCCGTCATCGGATCGTCCAGGTGCATCGCCGACGCCACCGGAGCCATATGCGCGACAAGCACCGGGGCGCCATCACCGCGACGCGAGCCGTCATCGGCGATCCACGTGATGGTGGGGTGATCGTTGACGAAGGCACCGTCGAGCTCATGCCACCAGTGCTCCTCGAACACCATGGTCACAGCGATCACGGGCTCCCACAGCAGTGACGACGGCGGAACGTCGGTGCAGATTCGATGAGCCTGCGGTCCCGGCATGCACAACGCCACGGCATCGGTTGACACGCCGTCGACTTCCAGGCCGCCCTGCACAGAAACCTCTGCTACATCCACCTGCGAATTCACGGTGAGACCTGCGTCATCGCGCATGGCCTCCACAACTGAGCGCAGTCCACGCGGCGCGCTAAAGCGCATCGGACCTTTGCGAACGCCCATGACCCCTTCGGGTCCTGCCACATGGAAAGCATCGGTCCAGGGCCGCACGATGTCACGTGCGATGAGTCGATCAACCAACGTGACGAATTCATCATCACGCGCAGTGAAGTAGGACGCGCCTATATCGACCACGCGACCGTCCCACTGCGTGCCCGTGTCTTTCAATGTGCGAGAGGCCATGCGTCCGCCGATGCCGCGACCGCGATCGACAATACGTACAGAAACACCGCGAGCAGAGGCGGCCGCGGCACACGCGATGCCGGAAATTCCCGCACCGACAACGGTCAGCATGATCAGCGCGTCAGATCAGCGAGACAGGGTCGGGTCGCAGTCGACCAGAAATGCGTCGATGCGAGCAACTTCGTCGGTTTCACCGATGGCCTCGGCGGCACGCGCGAGCGCAATGAGGCAGCGTAGGAAGCCCTGATTGGGCTCATGACTCCACGGCACCGGGCCGTGACCCTTCCAACCGTGACGACGCAGCGAATCCAGCGCCCGGTGATAGCCGACTCGGGCGAAGGCGTAGGACTCCACCACTCGGCCGTCAGCCCACGCCCGATCCGCCAATACCGCCCAGGCAAGAGAACTCGTTGGGAATTCGCGCACCACCTGGTCGGCATCGACACCAGCCACCAACTGCGCTGCCGCAGGATCAACCGGCAGCAACGTCGGCGGCGGACCTCCGAGCAGGTTCTCGTGAATGGACATCAGGTGATCGACGCAGAGTAGATGTCGTCAATCGTGGCGCCGAGCGTCGCGGTGAACTCAGCATCGGATTGCTGAGCAGACAAACCTTCGGACAGCGCACGCGAGAAGCTCGCGATCATGCCGTGATTGGCGCGCAGGATGTCGCAGGCCTCGTCACGCGCGTAGCCACCCGACAGCGCAACAACGCGAAGCACCTTGGGGTGACCGATGAATGACGAGTAGAAGTTGTTGACACTGGGCAGCGACAACTTGAACATCACCTGCTGGCTATCGGGCACTGAGTCGAGGCCGGCCATGAGTGCATCACGGAGCAACTCCTCAATGCGCGCCTTGTCGGGGCTGGTGATGTCGACCTCAGGCTCGATGATGGGCACGAGTCCGTGGCCAAGAATCTGGTGACCAAGCTCAAACTGCTGATCGACGACGGCAGAGACACCCGCGGCGTTGGCTTCCTTGATGACACTTCGCATCTTGGTGCCGAACACGCCCTTGGCGGCAGCGCGTGCAAGGAGATCGTCGAGGCCGGGAATCGCCTTCATGACCTG
>Ga0136644_10001590_pt1 | contig 17937 bp, 21 predicted proteins | sample C_130820_EF_Meta_FD_94780 | JGI IMG/M metagenome (GOLD analysis project Ga0136644, IMG submission 94780) | Freshwater microbial communities from Lake Croche, Canada to study carbon cycling - C_130820_EF_MetaG (v2) (version 2) | ecosystem: Environmental > Aquatic > Freshwater > Lake | place... | reverse complement strand
TTGTTGTTTTAGCGTCTGGAATGGTGCCGGCGGCGCCACCAGTGACGCCGTTTACCGCTACTGCCGCTACTGTTGTTGCTGCTACAATTGCTTTTGCTGTTACTACTGCTACAAGGGCACGAATCACACGGCTGGTTGCACTGGTTACACGTCGGAGGACCGTTACACGAGGTACATCCGCCCGTATCCGCCGAGGCGTCCTCATAGTCGTTGACGTAGTAATACGCAATCATGGCGATTACGAGAATCAGCATCACGGTCAGAATCGCCACGAACCACCACATTACTTAACAAGGGTCCAGAAAATCATCAGGCCAAGAATCTGCCAAATAGTCCGGGCCGGCTTGGCAAAGGAAAACAAATCGACGATGATATTGTTCCAGAGCCACTTGCCGACAAAGGCCATGATGGTGATGGCAATGATGAAGGCGAGGGTCGTCGAGACGAGTTCCAGAAGGGCGTCCCGCCGCTTTCCGTCCGAGCCGGGCATGTCCGTAAACGCATCGACCGCCGCATAGCAGGCGCTCTTGAGGGCTGACATTCTACAGAGAGGGTGTGGTAAAAATCATTAGATATCGAGGCTCACAAACTTGAGTTTCGACACCATGGTCTGATTCTCGCCCCGCTTGCCCGTAATAAACTCCATGACCTTGGCGGCCTCCTCCTCCGACTTCATGTACTCGGCCAAATAGTCCTTGAGCGTCTTCGTGCCTAGCGGCTGCTGCTTCTTCGTCTCCTTTGTCGTCAAGCAGCCCTTGGACGCCTTGAGCTCCAGAGTCCCCAGCTGGTGCGTCTTCATGATGCGCAGAATGACCGCCTCCAAGGCCTTGAGTTTCGTGCGCCGCTCCTTTATCTGTTGACTCAAATCCGCACACTCCCCGCTCAACCGCCTCCATTCTACAATCGAATTCGTCAGATTGCCCATGTCGTCGGCTACAGAAGCGGCAGTTGCTGTTGATTGCGATTGTGATTGTACCATCGTATTTTGTGGAGCGTCCATAGTATCCCTTACTCTTCTACGTAACAAGGACTTAAGTTCTTTATAACTGATAGGTGATGGATTCGACCGTCTTTGTCTTTTACACCATCAATCCCAACACGGACAAGCCCACCTCGTGGTCCTACGGCAAATTCCCTACAGGGTGGTGGTGGGTCGGGGCCGGCTCTGCAGGCTGCGGCTACACTCAAGAGGAGCAGTTCACGGGCCCTCCCAAGTCTCAAGCCGCCCTCGAGACGCTGCTCACGACCCAGTTCGAGAAACTCAAGAAGAGCGGAATTGTAACGAAATTCAAACTCTATCGGAAGTACCCCACCTGTCGTCCCAAAAAGGCAACTCGCAAGGCAACTGCCACTCGCAAGGCAGGCCGCAAGAGCCCCGCCGAATCGGCCACGCAGTTTTCAGAAGGAACTCAGAAGAAGGGGCAGGACGGAAAGGAGTGGGTCGTCGCCACGACCAAGGCCGGCGTCCATCGATGGGTCCCGGCCTCGTAAAATTGAAACTCCTTCTGCGTCCAGAACGAGACAGCCATGCCACCCAAGAAAATCCAACCTCCCCCCAATTTCGATGAAGCCGCCCACCGATTTCTCTATCAGTGGTGGTACACGTATTCGGAACGCCTCGTCGACCGCATTGTCGAGGTGTGCGAATTGACGCCCGAGCAGGCCGACCACATCCGTCGCCTCTACCTCAAGCCCAACGACTTTCTGATTGAGCCCTGCTAGCCCAAAAACAATTTGATGCGGTCCCGAACAGGCCCCCGACACAGATAGCAGGTCAGGGTCATGCGCCGCACGCAGCCGGTACAAAACGTGTGACCGCACGGAGTCACGCAGTGGCTGACCGGCTCGGAAATACAAATGCCGCACATCGGTTCCGTCGTGGTCGGGGAGGCCACCTGCTGAAACGCCACCACCTCCCTCAGGAGGTACCATTTTTTGTAGGCCGCCACCAACTCCTGATAGGTGTCCTCGAACCGGGCGCTGACAAAGACCTCCTTCATGTAGGTCTCGAACGAGACGAGAAGGGGGTCCAGGGCCTCGTTCGCCGTCAGCGTCGTCAGCAACGGGATGCGCTGCTGAAGTTTGTCGAGCATGTCGGCCTTTTGCGACAACTGGGCCTCGAGCCGCACCACCTCCTCCCCCGCCTGTCGGTAGAGAACAAAAACGTGCTTGAGTTGCTGGGATAACTTGGATAAAGAGAAGGATTCGCCACTAATGGACGTCTCAATGCTCTGAAGAACGGGGTTGAGACTCATGTCGAGGTTGAGTTCCCTGGAAATGGCGTGGAACCGACTCGTAGACGGCACGTCGTGGCTGTATTTCCGAAAGATGGTCTCGGCAATTCCGAGACTCGACGGAGAGCGTTCGGGGTGCTGCATGAATTGGAACAGTTCATTGTTCTGTCGGACAATCATGTCCCGAATGCGGCGCTTCGAGACTTGGTGGAGCGGCTGGAGGATGGGCTCTGCGACGGAACGAATCTCGGCCGCATGACGGCTAAAAATCGTTCCGAGAGACGACGAATAGGGGGTGGCCATCTGAACAGAAGAGGGAAAGCCGTAGTCGAGCGATTGGTCTTCGAGTTCGCTGAGGGCCGAGCCGTAAAAGTCTCCCATTCTCTCATGGGGATGGGGGACTTTCTTTGTTTGGTTTGGACACGACGCATTAATCATAGGGCCGATTGTACGCCCCGAGTTCCCGTTTGTCCTGGTTCTTGAGCCATTCGTGGACAGACAGGGTGGGACCGCCGTCCATCGTCACGACCGCACTTCGGGTCAGGGGCATAGGGACCGAGATGGGGGCCGCTTCGGTCGGCATGGAATAATCACCCCCTCTCTGTCGTGTCCTTCTGGTCTTCTTGGCCCTTTTGGTCTTCTTGGCTCTACGAGTTCTACGCATACCTCCTACTCACAGAAGAGTTAAAAAAGGGTTGAGAAGAGTTCTGAAACTCTTCTCAACCAGGGGGCAAGGGGGAGGCCAACCTGGGCCAAAGGCCCAGGTTGGAGGTCCCCCTACCACGTGTCAGGAAAGCACTCAATCTGTTTGTTCTCCTCCTTGGCATACAGATTCAGAACCTCCTTGGCATTCTTGGACTTGATGCGAACCCCCAGAAGAGAACGGGCGGCCAGAAAGGCACGGACGACCTTGTCGTCCTTCTTGATGCGCAGAAGCCCCTGACAGCCCTGTTCGTGGCGCAGAATCGAGGCCTCTGTCTGGGCCCGGACCGTGGCCTCGGTCGAAGGCCCAATCGGCGTCTGGGTGGTCATGGACATCTCGGTCCGAACGGTGGACGGAATGAGCTGCTCCTCAAAGGCGGGCTGCGTCACCTCCTTGGAGGGCGTGTCCTCGCACATCTCGATGGAATGGCCATAGCAGGCGCAGAAGGAACAATAGAGACTAGCACGAAAGGGGCAGTTCTCGCTCGTGTGGATACTCAGAAACGGGGCTTGAAACGATTTACAAACAGAACACATAGTGGCTGTTATAGAGGTTAGGTGATAGTTGTCGTTCGTCGTTACGGTTGCCTCCCTGAGTAATCAGGAGTCCATCAATTTTTTTTCAGACTCTCTCCCGATTCTTTTAAATCAGAAGGATAGAGGGCCATGTCATCCAACGATGTCCACTTCCTATTCGTTCTGCGAAACCAAATCAAGTTGTACCACTGGCAGACTCGGAGCTATGCGAGGCACGTAGCAACGGACAATGTTCTGAAGGAACTCGATGAACTCATTGACCAATATGTGGAGGTCTACATGGGCAAGTACGGGCGGCCGAAACTCAGCGGTCCCGACGCCATCGTCCGTCTCCAGAATCTGAGCGAGGCGGGAGCCACCAAACTCATCAGGACAGCCGTCAATTACTTTATGGGTCCCTTTGTCAAGCACCTCGACCAGAGCAAAGACACGGACTTGATCAACATACGAGATGAAATGGTCGGGCACTTACACCAGTTGGCCTATTTGTTTACTCTCAAGTAGGGGGACCTCCAACCTGGGCCAAAGGCCCAGGTTGGCCTCCCCCTGGCCCCCTGTGAGGGAGGAGTGGGGGAGAAGTTCAGAAGAGTTGGGAGGAGTTGGGAGGAAATCAGGAGGATTGACGGCGAGTCGTCCGAGCCCTCGGCTTCTGCCGCCTCGTCCCTCCCTGTTTCTTCTTGCCCATCGTGTCGACCTCCTTCAGATAAACCGAATAGGGTGGGAACGAAGGGCGGGCCTTCCGAAGGGCCATTATAATCGGGTCTTCTAACTGGCTAAAGACCCCTTTCCCTCGAAGCAATTTCCCCGTTGACCGCAACTTGGTCGTCATAATATAATCGTGCCGTACACAGGGACTCGACTGAATCCCACAGAGTCGCATGTATTCAAGCAAATACCAACGATAAGCGTTGAATATTTGGTCAATCTTCTGAAACGCCACAATATCTACCGCAAAGCCGACTGTCTCGGCCACCTTCACGACATCAAGGAGGATGTCGAAAATACCTCCCCCCTGCTGTGGGTTGTTTCCTTGCTTTTTCCCTTTTCGTGTATCGCACACCTTATCGTTTGGATATATTCGAACCGAAAACATATTATTTCCTCCCCAATTTGTGCTAAACGCTCTATACCCTGGATAGGAGGGTATATTCTTCATGTTGGAAAGGATAGGGTCGCTTCCATCCTTGGCAGGGTCCTTGGCATATAAATTCAGAGTCACTTTGTTGAACCAATTGATAGGGGCGTACGAGACATTCGGTACTTCTCCCAACTCCTTCCGCAGCAGAAGCAAATAGTTCCGAGCCTGATTCACATACGCACACAACATTTTAAAATTATAGTAATCAGCCGTCTCAATCCCTCACAGAAGAGCCATCCCTACTATGACCTCGGATGAATCTAAGGCACGTTCCGAATCATCTGTCAATGGAACTGACGAAAGCCCATCTACAGCAACTCCCCAGCGCCAACACGCTCGCTCGAGAACAGCGCACCGTGAACCAGTACGTGGCGGCCATTCGGGGCCATGTTCTCCAGGTAGCCCGGGACAGCACCTCAACGACCGCCACCTTCTGGATCGTCGACCCCGTCGTCGCCCACCTCTATCTGAAGGGCTCGTCCCACCTCCTGTATCCGTGGCATTCCAAGTACGTCGACCGCTTTAAGTCCCCTCTGGCGTCGGGGCATTTAAAGCGCCCCATCCCCGTCGCCCTGTTGCCGGCGATTCGGAAGGCTCTGGAGGCCGTCTTTCCCGACTGTGAGAAGAGGATTGTCCAGAGTCCTCTGCTGATTGACGGACAGGCACAGGACCTGTTGGTGGTCGACTGGACTTAGCAGCCAAATGGGGGGAAGGGTATCCAGAAGAGACATTGAATCGGGTACAGGGAGTTTACATTATAGAGTTTCAGAATGAGGGCCAACCCCGCATTGAATTGGGTGAGTTCCGAAGAGGTGGCAAATCTGTAGTAGATGGGGGGTCTATTGTGGACCTGACCGACCAAGTAGGCTGCGTAATTGTACTCGTATACCTTTCGAAACAGCCGTAACTGGCTCTCGTAATTCCGCTGCTGGCTCTGGGACATGTGCTTGACGTAAGGATTGTTGGTGAGATTGTTAAAGGGGTCGGGCTGATTGCCGCAGGGGTCCAGGCTTTGAATGTAGGTGTAGAGGCTGTCAAACGTGGCCTGATAGGGAGGTACGAACCGCTGGCTGTAAATGCCCCGAATGGTGAAGAAGGAGGCGTCGGGCGTCGGCCCGTACACAAAGGGACTGACAGGGTACCCGCTGACGTCCGAGATGGGAATGTTCAGGATGTCACAGGGACTCGAGGCCGGTTGACCATAGTACGGGGGCGAATTGATACAAGCGGCCATGCGAAACCCTACTTACGCTACAGCATAAAGGAGGGGCTCTACTCTCACGAATAGGTGATAAATGGCAACGGCCACCGTGGCAGGCTTGACGCAACTTGTCGAATTCGACCCTCTGGCCCACACTAAACTACAACGGAACGGAACCATTCTCGTGGCCATCGGCAGCCTGTCCAGCGAAACCCTCTTTCACAACGGCCTCACACAGAATGCCCTCCTCCTGTACGACCTCTTTGAGAGCATGGGCACCACCTGCCATCTGCTGCTCGACAAGGCCGCCCTCCCTACCGATCCCCTGACCCGTCTTTACAGAACGCTGCTGCCCGAGACCTACGTCAAGGCCCCCTTCCCCGTCTCCCTCTATCTCGAAATCGGCATGAGCCTCGACGTCACGTGGAAGGCCCTCCTCAAGGCGCAGGGCGCCCGCCTCGTCAAGCTCTACCTCGGCAACATCCTCAACATTGACGTCGAGACCACATCCATCACGAGGGGCATCTACTTTCCCCACCATATCCGGGGACCCCTGGACGCCCTCTGGACAAGCCCCCACTACGCCATGAATCTCTCCTACGCCTGCGCCATCAACGGCGTCGAGAGGGACAAGGGTCGCATTGTGCCGTACGTATGGGACCCCCGGTTCATCGAGGGCCTGCCGAAATGGGCTCCGTCTTTAAGTCCTCTGACAGCCGACCTCGTCATTCCCGAGCCGAATATTTCCTTCCAGAAGTGCGGGTTTTACCCCCTTCTGCTCTGCAACGAGTTCGCCAAGCGGTGCCCGGCCTGGACCGGTCGGGTCATCCTCCAGAACACGGAGAGGCTGAAGGAGAATACGTATTTCATGACGACCCTTCTGCCCACCCTGTTCGTACATACAGAAGGACGACTGGTTCTGAAGGAGCGCCAAACCCTTCAGGCCATTTTGAAGGACAATCCAGGGGCGGCTTTTGTCTGCCATCAGGTCAACAACGACTACAACTATATGTTTCTGGAACTGATGTCGCTGGACTTTCCGGTGCTCCATAACTCCCAGGGGTGGGCCTCGTTTGGCTATCACTGGACTATTGATCGATGGACCCAGGCTCTCGATAAGTTGTACGAGATGCTAAAGGGCCACAAGGACCGCCTCCCTGCGTACAGAGTCCAGGCGAGCCAAGTGGCGTGGAAGCATTCGATAGCGAATCCGGTGGTTCGGGAGGAGTGGGCCAAGGTATTGGAATAGGATTCCACGAGATATTCTGGCTGATACGAGTCTCAGCGACTCGTATCAACCTAAGGTCAGCCCTTCCTACACAAGCAAATGCGCATCGGCATCGGCTACGTCGTCGACGGCCCGAGCACGAATTCGAGCCGGGCCCAGACGACCCTTCACGTTGCGGAGATGTGCGAGGCGTTAGGACACGATGTGGTGCTTGTGTTGGCGGGGACGACCACGGGCCGAGGCTTCTGGTCGGATATGGACCCCGAGGATTGGCTCACGATTTCGGCCAAGGACCTCGAGAGGGACAAGGGCTCCCTGGACCTGCTGATTGATGTCGACGGGGTCATGCCGGCCTCCTCTAGGCCTGCCAGGACGGTCGTGCTGTTCCGCCACGACCCCGCCTTCCGCCTTCTCGAAAAGGTTCCCTATTTGACCAAGTCCCCCCTCTACACCCTACAGGGTGTGAGCGAAGTCTGGGTCTGGGACCTTCTGACGCCCGAGGAATCGGTCCCCCTTCTGGAATCCCTCTTTGACCGCCCCGTTCGCCGGGTCCCCTATGTCTGGACGCCGAGCCATCTCGGGCCCTGCGTGAAAAGAATTCACAGGACGGGGCCGTTGACCAAGGCCACCGCCCTTCATATCCTCGAGTCCAACACAGGCACCACGAGCAACTGTATCCTGCCTTTGGTAGGGGCCAGCAAGTGTTCCTTTACAAAGGACGTCCGTGTCTTTAACGGCGAGCTCGAGAAGGAGCGGTTCTTTCGGGACAATATCCACGCCAACACCAAAGGTCTGAACATCTCCTATGAGCCCCGAGAATCCGTTACGAATTGGCTCGACGATGACCTACTGGTCGTCACCCACCAGCGATTCGTGGCGCTCAAGCCCGTACTCCTCGACCTGGCGTGGCTCGGTATCCCCTTTGTCCACAACTGTGCGTTTCTGAAGGAGGCTCTTCCCGATTCGTACTATCCCGAGAATGACATCGAGGCACTCGCCTCCCGAATCAATACCTTTGAGCCCCCGAAGACCGAACAGGTGCGGCAATGGCTCGTGGACACCCTTTCCGTCCAGAAGGGCCAGGCAGGCTGGACCGCCGCCCTGGAGACGCCTCTTGCGTTGGCTCCGAAACCACAGATAGGTGTTGCTGCTGCGCCTGTTGTTACAGAAGAACAACAACCAGAAGAAACATCGGCCCTCCGTATCAGTTTCAGCGACATGTGGGAGGGATTCGACCCCCAGGACAATTTCTTCCTGGATCTCCTTCGGGCCACGATCGGCTCTCAGAAGGAGGTGGTAGGGACGGCTGGAACAACAGGGCAACTCCACATCTACGGGCCTTTCGGCACGGCTCATACTTCCTTTAAGTCCCCCAAGGTCTTCTTCAGCGGAGAGCGAGTCAGGCCCGAAGACCTCCAGGACCCGGGAACAGCCCTGTTTCTGACGCACAGTGTGACAGAGGACGACCGTCATGTCCGCTTCCCCCTCTGGCTCCTCTTTCTGGACTGGTTCAAGACCGGCTCGGCCCGTCGGAATCCCAACGGGGCGCCCGTGGACCTTGCGACGCGGCCTTTCGCAAATACAAAGACCCATCTCGGCTCCATGGTGGTCTCGAATCCCACCTGTTCGGAACGGAACCGGGCCTTTGAGGCAGTCGGCGTTGCTTGGCAAGGGGTTGCTCAGCAACCCCTTTGGCGAAGCGGCGGTGCCTACAAGAACAACATCGGCGGGCCGATCTCTTCCCTGTACGGGGGTGGCGGAGCCGGGGACATGTCCAAACTTGCCTTTTTACGGGACCATACCTACAATCTCTGTTTCGAGAACCAACTCGCAGACGGCTACGTTACGGAAAAGCTCCTCCACGCCAAGCTGGCCGGCTGTGTGCCGCTGTACTGGGGCCCTCCAGAAGCCCTCACTGATTTTGATGCGTCCGGCGTAGTGATGTGCGACGCCTCGAACATTGTCGAGACAGTCCGGGACTTGGAGGCCAACCCCCAGAAGCGGGATGCGATTGCGGCTATCCCGGCTTTCAGCAGTACCCAGCTGGTCCAGGCTCGCCGCCTTCTCGGAAAGGTCGGAACGGCCCTTGTCCGATTGGCCGACCCCTCTCTGGTTGTGCCCAAGCCCGTCGTATGCTCCTTTGCCACGGCGACCTTTTGGCCCAGCCTGGTCCTCTCCGTCCAGGGGTTTGATGCTCTGGGGAAACGTATCGGAGCCACCTTTCGGTACATTGGCTATGTCGGGGCCGACGTCTCGGATGAACAAATAGGGGCCATGGTGGCCAAGTACCCCTTTTTCGAGGCTCGTCGCCTCCCTGCCGAGTCCCCCGTGGAGGGCTTCCCCGACTTTTTTGAACCGGCCCAATTTGGCTGGAAACTCTGGATTCTCAAGGAACTCGGCTCGGAACTGCCTTCTGGGAGCCTTGTTCTGTACACGGATGCGGGGATTTCCTGGACGTCCCTGCCGTCCGAGATGCTCCAAACAGCCTATAAGGAGGGCGTCTGTCTTCTGGAAGACTGGACCCAAATCAACAAGTTCTGGTGCTCCAAGACCTTCTGCGACACCCTGTCCGTTACAGAAAAGGAGCTGGAGGCCCGGCAGGTCTTGGGAGGGCTCGTAGCCTTTCGGGCCGGCTCGCCCCTGGCGACCCGTTTGTTCGACGAGGCTTTTCGCATCGGCTCCCAGAAGGACTGCCTGTTTGGGGTACCCCTCGAGGGAACAAAGGACGACGGCCAGGCCTTTGGCCACCGCCACGACCAGAGCATTCTGAGTGTGCTGCGGCTCCGCCTCTCGGTACCCGTCCTGGACATGCGCCGAGTCGTCTGTACGAGTTCGATTCGCAAGACGTACCAAACAGGGGCCTCCGCCTACCTCCATCGGGGGAACCCCGTGGTCCATTTCCCTGTGCTGCCCGGGGTAGACGACCTCTGGGTCGTCAGTTTGGACCGTCGGGCGGATCGATGGACGGACTGGACCACCACCTACAGAGGTCTCCAGGGGGTCGCCAACCGCTTCCCCGCTATTGACGGGCGTTCACTCGTGCTTACGCCCGCTGTGGCCGCCCTGTTTCAACGGAACGACTTTCAGTGGAAAAAGTCCGTAGCGGGGTGCGCCCTCAGTCACATTCTGTTATGGGCCCAGCTGGCCTGCGAGCATCCCGCCGTTCGGTCCTACCTCATCCTGGAGGACGACCAGCGATTTGCAAAGCCGGATTGGAAAAACGTCTGGGACAAGGCGGCGGCTCTGATGCCCGCCGACGCCGACCTCTTGTACTTGGGAGGTGTTCTACCGGGCAACCTGGGCGCCTATCCGACCGTTCTGGACCCCGTCAACGACGTCTGGGCCACGTTAAAGCCCACGACTCTCTTCTCGAGAGAGCCCCAGCCCGTCTTTCACTTCTGTACCTACGCCTACGTCTTGACTCGATCAGGAGCGACCAAGTTGCTCAAGGCATTACAAACAGGAGGGTGTACGACCAGCATTGACCACTATCTGATGCGCCAGGGCCTACGGACCTATGTAATGCGAGACCTACTCGCAACTTGCTTCCAAGAGAATGATCCGGCCTACAAGGCCTCAGACTTTGATAATTTCCAGCGCGTGGATACATTTGACAGCGATATTTGGAACAACAAGGAGTGCTTTACAGGGTCGATTCTGGCGAATACAATAGAAGACCCTGTACACCTCGACCAGGCCCTGGCCGACGTCCTACATCAGTGCCCGCACAGCATTCAGACGAGGCTGACGCTCAGGCCAGAAGTGATTCTGGACTTGGCTCAGAGGCAACAACCGCCAACTCTCTGCTATCGTCTCGGCACCGACGGCGACATGGAACTCGGATGGCTGAAGAGTCTCTGCCCGTCGTTGACGCTAGCCCCCTTTGTATCCGTCGACCAAGTTCAACCAGGCTCCTTCTTGTTAGTGGCTCGGCCCCATCTGGAGTTTTGGAGCAAGGCAGCCGAATGCCTCCAGAAGGCGAGGACTTCGTTCAGGATTTTACACCTCAGTGATGAGTTGGACATGGATTCCTTGGATCTCTACCACAATTCCTGCTGTACGCAAGTGATCCGGAACTACGTTCGACCAGACCTGGCCAACAGAGTTCAGGTGATTCCCCTCGGATTTGCCACACCGCCCCTGACTCGGCCCATTCCTGCCTGGTCCTCTCGACCCCTTGTCTGGTCCTTTCACGGAACGGCCTGGTTCCACCGGGAAGCCCAGCTGAAACCCCTGTTGGCGGTGAAACCCCACAGCCTCCATTTGACGCCGGGATGGAAGCATCCCTCGGCCACAAGTCCTGCCGACTGGCAGGCACTCCTTCTGGAGTCCAAGTTTGTGCCGGTGCCTCGGGGCAATCACTACGAAACCTTTCGCCTCTATGAGGCGCTTGAGCACGGGGCCATTCCCCTCTATGTACGCACAGAGGGGGACGACGTGTACTGGAACTGGCTCACAGGTCATTTGAACCTTGAAGAACTGAAGGACTGGTCGGAGGTGCCGGCGTTCATGGCCCGCATGTCCTCGTCCTATCCCACGAAACTATTCGAACAGTGGGCCGCTTGGAAAGAAGAGTGTAGGGGGATGTTTACTCCTTCATCTCGCTCTTGCGCTTAGAGGCCTCCTTCATGGCCGCTCCGAGCTTGACGTTCTTGTCCTTGCGCTTCATTTCGTCGTAGATCTTCTTGACGAAACGAGTCCAAGGCGTGCCCTTGCGAGTGCCCTTGCCCTTGGCCTTTTGGCTCCTGCCCTTGCGACTGCCTTTGCCCTTGCGAGTGCCCCTGCGACGACCGCCCTCCTGCTCTTCCTTCTTCTGTTCCATATTTGGCATTTCTACTAGGAGGAGCGAAAAAATAACAGGACCGGTCAGGCCCGTTCTCGGTTACTCAATAGTAAACCATACTACATACGGAGGCGGGGCCCCTGGAACATATCCATTCCCTGGAAAGAGGGGATTGCCTGGGATGTGGGTAGGATCCGGTCGGAAGACGGTGACCGTATCACCTTTTTCCACGATTTCTATATCATACTTGTGTTTCATCGTCTGTTTGTAAGTTCTGGGATTCTTCATCCGTTCCACTTGAACATCGTCGATGATTGCCTCCGCCATGTCATCATCATCGTCGGGTAAATTCTTTGAATGTAGTTTTTTACTGCCGGGTCGCCCCTTACTCCCAGACGGCCGACGACTATATGTACCACTCTTATACGCAGAACTATTGAAGCGGGGGTACGGATGATGGCTGAAGGCAGGTGGTGCTTTTATTTCCCCTGTAGGAAACGCAGACACCTCTGAACAACATAAAAACGTAATAAAACAAATAGAATCAGAGTAGAGGTCTTTTATTTTGTTCATCATCGCACTAGAAGTAATCGTCCTATCCAAATCAGATTCCAACGCAGGGATCCGTTCATACGTCCCTTCTCGGCCACGATTCGGGTCACACAGGCTCTTCGTCTTCTTGCCAACGCAGTTGAAATTCGCAGGTTCTATTACGTGAAGGCTGTTCGTCACATTGTAGACGCCCATCAAATTCTCCAAGTCATCCTTCTCCCTGCTGAGAGTATAGTCGTACATTTTATCGCCGGGAGTTGTATAGGCCATTTGGTCATAATACCGTAACGTGGGGGAATATCCCCCTGTCATGATATTCAAAAAACGACTCAGATTTGCCCCCCTTTTCCCAAATACGGTTTTCACAAGAGGTGCCACTTCAGTATTGAGTAATAATGTTCCTCGATACTGATCCTCTGAGGGGTGAAATACGGCTACATTAGCGGGAGGGGACGTGAGACTATCTTCATTTATCGAGCCATGCGCTATAATGAGAATAAATTTGACATTCTGGCCATTCAGGCGAAGAGACCCGTCTCTCTTGTAGTCCTCCATCATTTTTTTGAGCAACAATGGACTTCTAAAAAAAAGGTCCTGTCCCACCATTTGACTATATAGTTTCGGAGTAATCTCGACGAGTTTTGTCTTTGACCTGTAGGGTACCGACAGGTAGGAGCGGACGTTGTTATGTGCGGCTTTTTTGCTGCGTGTTGTGTTTATTGCGCTTCTTGTGCTCAAAAAGCGCTTCGATCGGACGGTTTTTGGCATGCTCCTACTGAATACCAATTTATTCGTCTTCTGAAATGTTGAATAGACTCCGTTTCGGGGCCTGGTGATAGAGAGGGGCTGGAGCAGAAGGAACAAGAGCAGAAGAGTCAGAAGGAGCAGAAGTAGCAAACGAAGTGGCCTCAGGCGCCACAAATGACGTATAGGCAGGGTAGGACCTCGCTACAGAAGGCGAGAAGGCACGGTCAAACACAGTACAACAGCATAAGTACACAAAACAGAGGCTGTCTCCCACGAGGTCGGGCTGCTTCAGACGTTTCAAGACGGTGCTCAAGGACGACCCCAGCGTATGGGTCTTTTTCGTATAGCGGCTGCGCTGGTCCTTTTCCATCAGATCCACGATCGGGGCCAGGGCGTGGCCCTGCTCCCGATATTCCTTTGGCCTGAACGTTCCCTTCTCAATCGACGACGTAATGTCCCAGCACCCAATCGTGTCGTCCAAGGGGTCATAGTCCCCGAACCGGCGCTTGCTAAATTTCATCAAGTGATAGTCGGGCATGAGATGGGACGGTGTCGAATAGGCAATCGTATCCCGCACATGCTGGAGAGCATTCTCAGGGCCGTACAGGGTTCCCAATTTGTTGTCCAGAAAAGACGAAAAGTGCCGCCCCCCCTTTCCAAACACCAGGTCCAACGAGGGAATCAGAATGTCCCCCGACACTTTGTGACCCCTGTACTCATTCTCTGAGAAGTGGAAAATACCCATATCACGGGGGCACCTCGTCACACCGACCGTAATTCCGTGGGCCACTAGGACGATGATGCGCACGGACTTTCCACCAAGAAACAGTCCCGTTTTGCGGCGAAGCATCATGTCGGCAATCAAGGAGGGGGTTCGGAAGAGCCTGTCTTGGCCCACGACGAGTGTCCGAATCCGGTCGGTCAACGGAAGAAGGGTCGACGTTCCGAGCCTATTCTTGACTGAATAATACGATACGACGCTGTTATTTGAAGGAGCCCGTCGGGTCGTATTCCCTCTATTTGTTTTTTTCCGAATCGTACGACCCATCCCTACCGTTAAGAATATAATTACGCTCCCTCCTTCGGAGGGGGCGTAATTAGAATCTTAACACTAGTGTTTCGTATAAATTTACGCCCCCTACAATTTGTAGGGGGGCGTAAATTTATACTAAGCGGTACCCTAATGGTTTGTAAATTTATACGAAGTGGCATAAAGGCCATGCTTGGAGTAAGACCAATCGAAGCATGTCCACCTATACGTATTTTTCGAGCCCGGCCACAACGAGTGTCCGCCTCGGCCTCCAGAGCCAGCACCCCTCCTCCCCCCTCCTTCAGAGACTGATAGGGTCCCTCACCCCCTGTCCCTGGCTTCAGTTGGTCTTGAACAACGAGAAGGAGCCCGACCTCCTCCTTCTCGTGGGGGATCCGGCCTACGTCCACGACGTCTTGCGCAAGCGAACCAGTCCTACCCCCGTCTGGGTCTATCTTCTTCAATCGCAGGAAACGCTGGAGGGTTGTTATGTCGAGGTGCTGAATGCCAAGGCGGACCGGATCTTTGCGACGAGCCGAGAGTGGAGAACGATCCAGCGTCAGCAGGGGCTCACCAAGCCCGTAGATGTTCTTCCTCCGATCCCTCTTGTCCCAACAGAAGGGATAACCCGAGAAAAGGGTCGAGACCGCCTCCGCATCCCCGAAGAGGTTACGATCCTTCTGAGCATGAATCGAAATGCGGCCCACAAGCGGTACGATATCCTGATCCAGGCCTTTGTAGAACTCCTTCTCAAGTATCCGCAGAAACCCCTGTTTCTGATGTGTATCTGTGACAAGGGGCCTAACCAGGAGCACGCACTTGCTGAAACGATGGAACAAAAACAGCAACCCCAACAATCAGAACAAATAAGTGGCTATCACCCCCTCTTTGACCTCTTTGCCCGTGAATTAAAACAAAAAGGTGCGTCGGTGGCCGACTATTCGAGTCGGCTCATGCTATCGACCCAATACGACTCGTTGAGTGACGAAGATGCGTCCCTCTTTTATAGCATTGCCGACGTCGGCGTCAGTTGCGCCGACGGGGGTGCCACCGACCTGTGCGTTCTCGATGGCATGGCCCACGGACTTCCGCACGTCGTCAGCAACATTGTAGCCCACCAGGGCCTCTGTACCGCCGACCATTTGATTCGGGTCGAGCCGATGGTGCGCATCCAGTGCGGGTCACAGGAGCGGCGACTCGTCTCGGCCTCGGCCGTCGCCCAGGCCCTTGAAACGCGCCTTCTGAATGGGCCCGTCCATCGTTCTGCGTCTGTACCCACCGCTGCGACATTGACCACCGTCGCAGGAATAGCAACCGCGACAACGCCGCCCCCTACGAACAGTCTTCTGAAACGTCTGGACCTGTTTCGACAGGAACGGGACATCGATTTGGCTCCCTGAGTTTGGAGACAATCCGCACATGGGCCATGGGCGACAGGACCGTGGAGTCCAGCGTCTCCTGCTGGTCGAGACGCAGCCTACGGGTTCCCTCGTACCCCGCCCACACCTGTATGTCCATCGTATCCGGAACATTCGCCAACAAATAGGCCTTCTTTACTTTTTCTAAAAGACTGGTCCCCGTGTCGGCCGTTATGATTCGAAGGCCCCCCTTGAAATTATCAGATTTGACAATGAACTGCATCTAAATGATGGTGGATTGTTGTTTGATGTCTATTTGTTAGTTACCTATCCCTTCAAATTTATTCCCAATAGCACAAATAGGTACATGTCCCGTTTTAGTCCCATTGAGTATGTCCTTCTGTTCTCCATGTTTGTCAGTATTCTGATCTCGGGCTACCTCACGGTCCTGCGAGTCGTCTATGGCGTGCGACACTTGACCTACGATGCCTGGATTTTCGGGGTGAACATTGCGCTTCTCCTCCAAATCTACGACAACCATTGCGACAAGTAGACCTTTTAGTTTCCTATCCAACTTATAGTATGGGGGCGAATCTCACCTTGATTCTATATTTCCTTCTTCTCCTTCTCGTCATCGTCAGCGCCTCCGTCTTAGTGACCCTGTTCCTGGACATGAGAGAGGGATTTGCCAATGCGCTGGAGGACTACAAGTCTACGTCCGGATACAAGACGGCAGCCGCCACCGTCGTGGCCCTCGCCGACAGTCGTGGCAACGGTCGCCGAGACCTTCTCGACATGCTGGCCTCGAGCGTGGCCCCGCCCCCCGTCGAGCAGTGCCTCGTGAACTTTTACAGCCTCGGCTGCCGCTTTGCGGGGTATCTGGGCCCCTTTTCGAACGGCTACTTTGACACGGACGTGGCCGTCACGTCCGCCCTCAAAATGGGCTGCCGCACGTTTGTCCTCGAAATCGACTATATGGACAGTTGCCCTATTTTCCCCCGCCTCGTGGTCCGGGACGTCAACGGCCGCATTCGCTCCAACGAGGCCTCGTCCCTCCCTACCTGTAATACACTCGACCAGTCCAACATCAAGGCCGTCTGTAACACCCTTCGTGTGGCCGCCTTTGGACCCGCCGTCCAGAACCCGAACGACCCCCTGATCGTCGTTCTGTACCTTCTGCGCCTTCCGCCCCGAGACAAGGTCGGTACGGGGAACACCACCCTCCTCACCTATCTGTCCAATGTGGCCAAGTGCCTCACCCCCCTTCTCGACAAGACCGTCGACAACATCGGAACCGGCGGGACGTTTGCGAGGCAACAGCAGGAGAGCACCCTTCTGACCAACAATATCGTCGACTACCAGGGCCGGGTCCTCTTCTTCTCGAACGCTGACACGACCCCTTTTCGCACGACCACCACCCAGTACAGCCAGAACGAGGACCTCGACTACATTGTGAATTTGCGCCTCACCTACAAACAGTCCCAGCTCGGCTGTACGTCCAACAAATCGGGCGGAACGCCCTACAGTCTTCTCGAGACGGCCGAGAGCTACATGACCCTTCCGCCCGACCAGATTGAGTCTATGCGGGACGAGACGAAACTCCGATGGACAATTTGCTTTGCCGCCGACCCGTCGCAGCCCGTCCCCCAGAAGACCTATGACGAAATCACGGGCGACATTGGCATCCACTGCGTGCCGATTCAGATATGGGACACGAAAACCACCGACTTTATGTTTGATGACGAGCATTTCAAGGTCTGGAGTTTCATTCCGAAACCGACGGAACTCCGCTTCCGCAGGCCTCCGATTGCCGTGCCGCAGGAGCAGGTGCCGCAGGCCAACTCGCATGGGGGTTTATTACGAACACCTACCACGTAGGCGAGCCTAGAACGCCCATTTCATTTTCCCCATAACAAAGAGGGGAGCCATGGCCGAGGATACCATGACCGTGATTGAATCGCCCTATTTTGAGAAGCTGTCGTTCGAGCGACAGATTGAACGCATCAAAGAGGCCGCCACCAAAGGCCAGAAAATCATCGATTTCGCCTCGGCCCACGACGCCGACACACTCCGAGCCATCGACGTGGTCGAGCACTTTTTGCGCAAGACGCACCGTCTTTGCTACGGAGGACAGGCCATCAACGTCCACCTCCCGACCAAGCACAAGTTTTACAACCCGCAGTTCAACATTCCCGACTATGACTTTATGACCCCCGACCAGGACAAGGACATTGAACAGATTGCCACCTATCTACGAAAAGTGGGCTTTACGGAGATTGCGGCTAAGGAGGGAATGCACGAGGGCACCATCAAAATCTATGTAAATTTTGTGCCCGTCGCTGACATTACCGCCATCGACCCCAAGTTGTACGACCTCTTGTCGGAGAGGGGGGTCGTCAAGGACGGCATTTCCTACATGGATGCCAA
>Ga0136644_10001587_pt1 | contig 17959 bp, 14 predicted proteins | sample C_130820_EF_Meta_FD_94780 | JGI IMG/M metagenome (GOLD analysis project Ga0136644, IMG submission 94780) | Freshwater microbial communities from Lake Croche, Canada to study carbon cycling - C_130820_EF_MetaG (v2) (version 2) | ecosystem: Environmental > Aquatic > Freshwater > Lake | place... | reverse complement strand
TCAAACGTCAACCAAATTAGATTTTGGCGAAGATAGTGAATATCCAGATGATGGTTTTAATTTTACCGTCGATGGAGAAAATCAACCAATAGATTTTCAAGAATCAGCTGAAAATCATGAAGATTCTGGTGCCGCATTTATTGTGAGATATGGGCAACAAAATCAAAATATTTTTAAAGATATTGTTATAGACCAAGCTGAATTTAATGAAACGGCTGAATCATTACAAATTACTGACCAATTGGCCAACTCTTTTTCACAAACAAATCAAACATTTGTTGGTCAAAATCTTTATAACATTTATTCAATTAGAAGCTATAAGGTTGAAGTTGAAATGATGGGTGATGCAATGATTCAACCCATGATGTATTTTCAATTAGATAATATACCAATGTTTCGTGGAGCGTATTTAATAACTAAAGTTAAACATAGTATTAAACCAAACTACATGACAACAAATTTCACTGGTACAAGAATCAATAGAAATCAAACACCATTTGTAGATACGGCAACGTTATTTTCATCTTTGCTTGAAGGATACACAATACCTAAAGCTGCTACTGGCGCTGTACTTAATACTGAAGCAAGTAATAGTTATGTTACCGACTATTATAACATATTAAAAAACAATAAACCGAACGAAACAATTATTAATGGTTCAACCTTAATATCATATAATATAACATCAACCTCATCAGCTGAATTAGTTAAATTTAACAATGGTAAAAAGAAAGAAAATGAAATGACATCGGAAATTGATTATTTTTTCACATCAACAAAAACTGGTGAATATTCTACTCAACCTTGGAGTGCGGCATTTATATCATTTGTTATGAGGTCTGCTGATAAAACATTTCCAGCAAGTGCATCACATTATTATTATGTTAAAGATGCTATGGACGGCAAAAATGGTTATGAAGCTTTTCCACTTTCTTTTGGACTTAAAATAAAAGCTGAAATTGGAGATATATTGATTAAAAGTAGAACAGGTGACTATCAAAGTTCCCACGGGGATGTTATATATAAAATTGAAGGTAATTTAGCATATTTAGTTGGTGGTAATGTTTCTGATAGTGTGTTACAATTTACAATTAATTTGGAAAATGGTTATATTGTTGATAGTAGTAATGTTAAGAATGCTAAGATATTACTTAAAAAAACCAATAACAAGTATTACCATGGTAAACAATTATCTAAAATGTTATCAAAATCTCCAACTCAAAGTGTCAAATTTGTGAACGGAAGTTATACTGGATATAAAGCTCAGAAAGTTTCACCATCAGATACAATTAAAAGTGTATATATTCCAGCACAAAATCAAGCATTACCAAATATATCAAAAGGAATGAAACTATTAATGCAAGCACAAGCACAATTAGAAGGTTTCTACCCTACCTCAAAATCATATAAAAGCAATAACCCTGGTAACGTTGGAACTTATGGCGGTAATGTTGTTACAAAGTTTCCAACATTAGTGGAGGGGTTAAAAGCGCAATGGAATCAAGTTCTTGGTTTAGCATTAGTTAATAAATCAAAATATTATAAATCAACAAATACCTTATTTGAGTATCTTTCAATTTATGCCCCACCAACAGATAACAACGACCCAACAGCTTACACCAATTTTGTAATTAATTATTTTAAAGGTAATGGTGTTAATATTTCATCAACCACAACATTATCAGATATTAATAATATTGTTTAATTTGTGTTAATATATATTAATCTGTATATTTGAAATATGAAAATAGGTAATATTGTTTCACAAATCAAAATAAATGTTTCTGAAGATTTTAATGTGGTTGAATCCTTGGATAGCATTATCCAAGGATTACCCACAATGGTAATTGGGTGGGATTATGTAAACAAATATTTTCCAAATGTTGATATTATTAATCGAAAAATAAATGATAATACATATTGGACATTTAAGAAAAATGAAAAAAGAGACATATATGAAGAAGATATGTATTATTTTACGCAGAGAGCATATAATAATTTAATTAAGGATATCGTATATGTTTTTATTGACCCAATACTTTTTAATCTAAAAACAATAAAAAAAGTACTTAAAAAATTAGAATCTATTTCAAATCTTATTGCATATCACCATAAAAATATGGTATACATTTATGGTGAAAAAATTATATTTGGAATTGACTTAGAATTGCTTGAATATATTGGTTTTAATCGTGATAAAATACTATCTAAAATAATAAAAAAAACGCAAGTTTTTTTAGATGAAAAATACATATTTATTGAATACAAGAATAGGATAGAAAATCTTGATAATCAAGTTAAATTTATACCTTACTTGCACACAATAAAAAATGAATAAAATAATATTATTATCGTCATTTATATTTCCAGAACGATTAGATTGGTTTATAAATTACTTAGAAAACAAATTTAACATTCCACAAAATAAAGTTTTTGGTTATAAAAATTTAGATGATGAATCTAAGTTTATTGTTACGTTTAAACTAATTATATCTGAAAATAAACGACTAAATTTAAAAAATTTGTTTCCAAATGCTATAATGATACATAAAAGAGGCAACGCATTATATACAATAAATGCATTGAATAAATTAATTGAATCTAAATCAAATGATACTATTGGCAATATTGATTATAAATCCGTAAAGATTGATTGGTCAGAATATCAAAATAAATTTATATTAATTGACAATAAAGAATTAATGTTTTTAAACATAAAACAAATTTTTTAATTAATTTAAGATATTTATAGTATATCTAAAAAAACTGTTATGAAAAATGAAAAAAATGAGAATAAACTTGAGAATGCATTAGATAATTTCTTAGGTGAACAACCAACACAAGAAATGGATTGCAGCTCAGGTGTTTGTGTAATTAAAAACGACAAAAGTATTGTTGAAAAAATCAACAAAAAAATAATAATCGAAGATGGTAGACAATTATTGATTTAATTATATGGGAAAAAAATTTAACCAAGCATTACTAAAAGAAGAACTAAAAAAATTTAGATTACTTTCAGAATATAGCTTTTACACAGAAAAAGACGTTAACAATGATGACAACCTTATATTAGGCTCTAACATTGAAGAAGCAGATGAAGAACCAGCCGATGATTCTAAAACAGCAGCGGCTACCCCCAATGCTGCACCAGACGCTTCAGCCCCAGCCGACCCTAACGCAATTCCAGATGCACCTTTAGATACTGAACCAATTGACCCTAATGCTGCGCCAGCGCAACCAGAAGGAGATGAAGTCGCACCAGTTGATGACATGGGAGCCGAACAAGGCGCAGGTGACGATGAAGTTGAAGTTGATGTTACTCAGTTGGTACAAGGCAGTGAAGAGGCTAAAATGTCAGCACAGATGGCAAATCAAAAAACTAGCGAACTATTGGATAAATTTAGTGAATTAGAACAAAAAATTGCATCCATGAGTTCATTATCTGACAAAATTGACACGCTTGAAAAAGAAATTGTTAAGCGAAATCCAACGCCAACAGAAAAATTAGAGTTGAGGTCATTAGATTCATTTCCGTATAATATTAAATTGACTGACTATTTTAAAGATGAGGACACATATGATGCGGCAAATAAAAAAACAAAAGAATACGTGTTAACAAAAGGTGATATAGATTCAGGATTTACCGACGCATCAATAAAAGGAACATTTGATGCTCCAGAAGAATATGAAGAAGAAGATATATATGATTAGAAAAAAGGTGAGTTTTTAACTCACCTTTTTTATTTAAAAAACTTGCACATTGATGTTCCCACAAGTATATTTGTTTGAATCTAAGCGAAAAAAACTATTTAATTTGTCATTAAATCACTTGACTTTTATAACTTTTTTCGTATATTAATAGTATCCGAGTTAATAACAATATATACATTAAAAACAAAAAACATGAGTAATCAAAACACGTTAGATGCAATGCTGAAACAGTACGAAAATGGTTCAAATACGTACAAAAAAACCGAACAAAAGGTCTATGATTTGAAAAATTATTTTACCACTTATCTTAAGGAAAAAGAGAAAAGTGCTACCAAAAGAATTAGGATTCTCCCAACAAATGATTCATCTTCACCATTTGTTACGATATATGGTCACAAGATGTATATTGATGGTGAGTCTAAAACATTTGTTTGCCCAAAACACGAAAAAAATGAGGAGTGTCCATTTTGCGAAGCTCGTGAGGCTTTACTTGCAACTGGTAAAGATTCTGATAAAGAATTAGCAAAAAAATATAGTGCTAAAAAAATGTACGTGGTTAAGATAATTGATAGAGATAATGAATCCGATGGACCTAAATTCTGGAGATTTAATCACGATTATCGTAATACTGGAACATTAGATAAAATTTACGGTGTATTAAAAGCTGTAAATAAAGACATTACCGATGCAACCACTGGTAGGGATTTGCTAGTTATGCTTGCTAAAGACCAAAACAATCGCACTGTTGTTCAGAGCATTACTCACGTTGACCCATCACCACTTAGCGATGATGCTAGTTTGGCTGCTGAATGGTTAGCTGATAATAGGACATGGGAAGATGTGTATGCAATTAAAACATATAGTTTTCTTGAAATTATTGTAAAGGGTGGTGTACCAGTTTGGGATAAAGAAACTAAGAAATTTATTGATAAAGCTGCAATTTCTGACACAACTGAATCAAATGATTTGGATAGCGAATTATCACTTGGGGTACAAAATATTAAATCAAATATTTTACAACAAAACACTGATTCTAAGGGTTACAATAATAATATTAATACAGAAATAAATATAATATCTAACAGTATCAATACTGAAGATAACGATTTACCATTCTAATTAAATATACTTATAATAATGGGTAGAAGGAGTTCTTCTACCCATTATTTTTATCAAACAATAGTTAATACAAAATATATGGCAGTTAAACCAAAAAAAATAATTGAAAAAAAGTCATTTGATTTAGATTCTTTTATTAAAGAAGAAAAATTAAATACAAATACAAAAGATAAAGAATTATCATGGATACCGTTGTCGAAAGCTTGGCACGATGCATTAAAATTACCAGGTTTTCCACGTGGATATGTCAGTTTAGTTAGAGGGTATTCAAATACGGGTAAATCTACCGCATTTTACGAAAGTATTGTGGGAGCGCAAAAAATTGGTGATTTACCAATTGTTATTGAAACTGAAGGTAATTGGAGCACAGAACACGCAAAAAAAATAGGTGTTAAGTTTAAAAAGATTGTAGATGTGGAAACAGGTGAAATTTCCGAAATACCAGATGGTTTTATTTTGATTAAGGGTAAAGATTTATATGAAAAATATAAATGTTATGACCATAAAGATAGTAAGATGACAACTAAACCAACTAGAGGTGAACCAGTAATTGAAGATGTTGCGTTATATATTAGTGAGATGATAAAAAAACAAGAAGATGGGCTTTTACCAAGAGATTTGACCTTTCTTTGGGATTCTATTGGTACACTTAATTGTTATAAATCCGCTTGCTCTAATACGAGTAACAATATGTGGAATGCTGGTGCAATGGGTGTTTTTCAGGCAATTGTTAATTTTAAAATACCCTCAAGTAGAGACGTTGAGAGTGAATTTACCAATACGTTTATTTGTGTACAAAAAATTTGGCTTGATAGTATGAATGGCACCGTAATTAAGCACAAAGGTGGCGAGTTTATGTTTTTTAATTCTAGAATAATTGTTCATATTGGTGGTATTTTAACGCATGGTACTAAAAAATTAACAGCAACAGCATTAGGACAAGAATATCAATATGGTACAGAGGCTAAAATTAGATGCGAAAAAAATCACGTTACTGGTATTGAAAGAAATGGTTCGATTGCGTCTACACCACATGGATATGTTAACCCTGCGGAACTTGATGAATACAAAAAAGAAAAAAGACAATTTATTCATGATGCGTTAAATGTTGATTATGATGTTGTTCTTGAATATCGAGAAGTTGAGGGTAAGCTTGAAGCTGAAGATACGAGTGCGTAAAAATATTTTTAACCTTTTAAAGGATTAACATTGAACAGAAGACCACCAAAAAATGGTGAAGTTAGAGAACAAATTATAAATACACTTTTGATTGACGGTAATTCGTTATTTAAACGAGGGTTTCACGGAGCAAAGGGAGAGTATAATCATCGTGGCGAACATATTGGTGGACTATATCAATTTATTACAATATTAAGAAAATTGTTAATTGAAAACCTATATCATAGGGTATATGTTTTTTGGGATGGTAAATTTAGTGGTAAATTAAGATACGAAATGTATCCGCTGTATAAAAGCGGAAGAGGTAAAGATTATATCAATGGTTCTCAACCCATTGATGCTTCTGAATTGTATCAAAAAAAAATGATTTGGAATTATCTTGAGGAGTTATATATTAGACAAATACAACATGAAATCGTTGAAAGCGATGACTTTATTGGATATTATTGTATTAACAAAAAAGAAAACGAAAAAATTACTATTTGTACTAGTGACAGAGATATGTGTCAGCTAATTTCAGATGGAATACATATTTATTTTTGTGATTTGAAGATATATGTTGACAATATAAATTATTCTGTGTATTTTGGTCATAATTTAGAAAATGCTGCGTTAATAAAAATCATTACTGGGGATAACAGTGACACAATTAAAGGTGTTAAAGGAGTTAAAGAGGCAACATTATTATCATTTTTTCCAGAACTTAAAGAAAGAAAGGTTACAATACTAGAAATTATTGAAAAAGCTAAGGTTCTTCAATTAAAACGTATTGAAGAGAAAAAAAAACCTTTAAAATTGTTACAAAACATTATTGATGGGATAACTGATGGTCCGCAAGGTGATAAGTTATACGAGATTAATACAGCACTAGTAGACCTTAAAAACCCATTAATGACCGAAAAAGCTATTGAAGGATTAAACGATTTAATATATGGAGAATTTGATATCAATGAAGATAGAGGGATTAAAAATGTATTAAAATTAATGAAAAAGGATGGACTTGAAAAAACAATAGGTTCGGTTAGATATGATGAATATTTAATGCCTTTTAAACAACTAATTGAGCGAGAGCGCAAGGAAAATAAAACAAAACTATATGATTAAGAAATTTCAGGGGGAGCGATTTGAATTTGTACTGTACATTAATAAACACATTATTTGCCAACGATGGTTTAATATTAATGACTATAACGAAAACTCTATTTATTCTTTAGAAATTAAAGAATTAATGGATAGATTAATTGGAATGAATAATGGTGATTTTGGTTCTATGGGTATTATACCTAAATTTTTAAAACATAAAGCAATAGATTTTTTATGGTCTAATTATAAACCATTTTATCCACAAAAAGATGTTCAATACAAGAATCTTTTAGAAAAAGAAGATAATTTTGAATTTGAAATAAGGGTTGATAAGGTAGTTGTCGCACAAAGTACATTTTCTGGAAACTATTTTCCAAAAAAATCTTGGGATAAAATTCAAGTATCAGTTTTTAATGATAAGTATCAATTAGATATTAAAGAAATTATCCCAGTAATTATATCTGAAATAAAATATGGTTTGAGTCAAAAAAATTATACGACAAAGTATGCTAATGTGCAACTTTAAGATATTTATTAAAAACAACGTTTTAGACACAAAAAATATAAAAACACAATGGCAAAAATAAATAGAGACAGTTTTAGTTACTTAGGAGGCGATTTTCAGCTTAGATTAGTAGCACAACTTCTTGTAGATAATAAATTTGCTGAATCAATTGTGGATATTATCGACCCCAATTATTTTGGTGACCAAAGCTTAAAACTTATAGTTTCAACAATTAAAGATGCATATCAAGAACACAGTGTGATTCCTGATATGGGTAGTTTAGAGTTTAGGATGCTAGATAATATTACTGGTGAATATGATAAAAAATATACATTAGCACAATTAAAATTAATTAAAGATGCAAATCTTAATGATAGTCTTTCTGTTCAAGAAAAAGCCATGCTTTTTTGTAAGCAACAAGAATTAAAAAAATCAATTAAAGAAATTCAAGCAATTATTGATAAGGGTGATATTAATCGATATGATGAATGTGAGGCAATATTAAAAAAAGCATTAGAACACGGTGAATTTAAGGATAATGGTATGAATGCTTTAGATAACATTGATGCGGTACTCATTGATGATTTTAGAAAACCTATTCCAACTGGTATTAAAGGATTAGACGAAGTTATGGATGGTGGCTTATCAAAGGGTGAATTAGCAATTATATTGGCGCCTTTCGGGGTAGGAAAAACCACAATGATAACCAAAATTGCTAATACTGCGAAAAATCTAGGGTATAATGTTTTACAAATATTTTTTGAGGATAATCCTAAGGTTATACAAAGAAAACATTTATCGTGTTGGTCAGGACATCCGTTAAATGATATATCGTTACACAAAGCAGAACTTAAAGCATTAGCAGAAAGTAAAAACTTAGAAAAAGGCATACTCAGACTTAAAAAATTTCCAAGTGATAGTACGACAATACCAATAATTAGACAATACATACGAAAATTAATTGCTCAAGGATTTAAGCCAGATATAATTCTTCTTGACTATATTGATTGTGTACAACCATCAAAAAATTTTGATGATGTTAATGTGGGTGAAGGTAATGTAATGAGGCAGTTCGAAACATTATTATCTGAATTAGATATTGCTGGTTGGACAGCAGTTCAAGGTAATAGAAGTTCTATTGGGGCAACTGTTGTTCAAGCGGACCAAATGGGCGGCTCAATTAAAAAGGGTCAGATTGGTCACTTTGTAGCTTCAATAGCCAAAACTTTAGACCAAAAAGCTGACGGAACAGCAACAATGGCTATTCTTAAATCAAGATTTGGTCCTGATGGTATGGTATTTGAAAATATAAGATTTGATAATTCTAGGATTCAAATTGATATGAGTAATGATATCATAGGTAGAAGTCAAAGTGATTTTAAGAAAGACAAGGATAAAGATGATGTAAGACGTGCAGCATCAGCATTAGAAACAATTCAACAAAGAAAAAAAGCATTGGGTCAGGCGCCACCCGATGAAATAACAATATAAGAAAAGAAAAAAGAAAAAAAGAATGGATTTATCAACAAGCATTTTGTCAGACATTACAGTGCATATGAAATATGCAAAGTATTTACCAGAAGAAGAAAGAAGGGAAACTTGGTACGAACTAGTGACTAGGAATAAAAAAATGCATCAAAAAAAATATTCACATATTGCTGAAGAAATTGAAGAGGCGTATAAATATGTGTATGATAAGAAAGTTTTGCCATCAATGAGGTCATTACAATTTGGTGGTAAACCAATTGAGATTAGTCCAAACAGAATTTATAATTGTTGTTTTTTACCAATTGATGATTGGAGAGCATTTAGTGAAACCATGTTTCTTTTATTAGGTGGAACAGGTGTTGGATTTTCGGTTCAAAGACATCACGTAGAACAATTGCCAGAAATTAGAAAACCAAATAAAGATAGAAGTCGAAGATACCTTATTGCCGATTCTATTGAAGGTTGGGCGGATGCAATTAAAACACTTATGAAAGCATACTTTGAAGGTATGTCAATGCCAAATTTTGATTATTCAGATATTCGTCAAAAAGGTGCATTATTGGTAACTAGCGGTGGCAAAGCACCAGGCCCACAACCATTAAAAGATTGTATTCATAATGTTAAAAAAATTTTAGATACAAAATTAGACGGTTCAAAATTGACGCCAATTGAAGTTCATGATATAATATGTTTTATTGCTGATTCTGTATTGACTGGTGGTATACGTAGAGCGGCATTAATTTCGTTATTTTCATTAGATGATGAAGATATGCTATCAGCAAAAGCTGGTGCGTGGTGGGAGCTTAATCCACAAAGAGGACGTGCTAATAACTCAGCTGTGGTGTTACGACACAAAATTAAAGCTGACGAGTTTTTTCAATTGTGGAAAAAAATAGAGGATAGCAATAGTGGAGAACCTGGTGTTTATTTATCTAATGATAAAGATTGGGGCACAAATCCATCACTTAGAGCTGGAACTAAAGTAATCACTACTGATGGTATTTTTCCAATTGAAGACTTGGAAAACAAAACATTTAACGTTAAAAATTTAAATGGTGAAATAAGTGAAGCCAAATGTTGGTTATCTGGAAAAAATCAAAAATTATTTAAGTTAAAATTGTGTGACGGTCAAGAATATTTTGCAACAAAAGAACATGAATGGCCAGTTTGGGATGGTCAAAAATACATTAAAATTAATACGCCAAATCTTAAAAATGGTGATAAATTACCATTTTTAAGAGAAACAAAACTTTTTGATGGTACGATTGGCAAATATAACGATGGATTTTTATGTGGTTGGTTAACTGGTGATGGTTGGGTTACTAATCGTAAAGAATATTCAGAATACGGTATGATAGTTAGTGATAAAGATGATGAGAATAAAATTTCTGATTTACTAGTTGAAACCATTAAAGATAACGTACCGTCATTCAACGGAAATTTTAAACCAAGATATAAAACTGTTTTTGAAGATTTTGAAGAAGAAATAACACAAGTTTTAGTCAAAACAGGTACTAAAGAAATATCAATAAATAATAAAAAAGTTGATGAATATTTGACAAAGTTTGGTGTTTATAACAAAGAAATGGGGTTACCATTAGCAGCATGGCAAAATGGGACTGAAGAATTTAGAAAGGGGTTAATTGATGGGTTATTTTCATCCGATGGTCATATATCATTAGATAAAAAAAGGATAACATTAACGTCTAAACATTATAAATTAGTACAAGATGTTTCCGAATTACTTGGGTTTTATGGAATAAAAACAACAATTAAAGAAAGTATTAGCGTTTTAAACGGAAAAGATTTTACACGATTTGATTTAAGAATAAACGAAAATCAATCAATTAAACAATTTATTTCATTATTTAAATTATCTGTAAAACATAAACAAGATAGATTAGATGATTATAAATTTAAAAATATACAAGATAATAATCAAGTTGAAGTTTTATCAGTTGAAGAAACAGATATTTATGAAAATGTTTGGGATATTTCTGTTTTTGATGAAACACATTGTTTTCAGTTATCTAAAGTTATAACTGGGAATTGCGTTGAAATTGGACTTCGACCTAATCAATTTTGTAATTTATGCGAAATTAATGTTAGTGATATTGAATCACAAGAAGACCTTGAATTAAGAAGTAAGGTGGCATCTTTTATTGGTACTCTTCAAGCTGGATACACTGATTTTCACTATCTTCGTGATGTATGGAAAAGAACAACCGAAAAAGATGCACTTATAGGTGTTGGTATGACAGGAATTGGTTCTGGTGAAGCACTTAAATACGACCTTGAAGCAGCGGCAAAAGTTGTAAAACAAGAAAATGCTAGAGTGGCAAAACTTATTAATATTAATAAAGCGGCTAGAACTACTACAATTAAGCCTTCAGGGACAAGTTCTTTGGTGTTAGGTACATCATCAGGTATTCATGCATGGCATAACGATTATTATATCAGAAGGATTCGAGTTGGTAAAAATGAATCTATTTATACATATTTATCGATTAATCATCCAGAATTGATTGAAGATGAATATTTTAAACCAAAAGACCAAGCGGTTATTTCACTTCCAGTAAAAGCACCAGAAGGCTCAATATTAAGGTTCGAATCACCAATGGATTTACTTGAACGTGTTGCTAAATTTAACTTAGAATGGATTAAAACTGGCCATAGAGATGGGCAAAATACACACAATGTGTCGGTTACGGTTTCAATCAAAAAAGAAGAAGAAAAAATTTCTAAATTGGATGAAAATGGTAAGGTTATTTTAGATTCTAACGATAATCCAGTCATGGAAATTAGAAGAGACGACAAAGATAATATTGTTTATAAAATAAATGAATGGCCGATGGTGGGTAAATGGATGTGGGATAATAGAGAAACATTTAATGGTATTTCAGTATTGCCATATAATGGCGGTAGTTATATTCAAGCACCATTTGAAGATTGTAGTAAAGAAAAATACGAAAAAATGATGGAAACATTAAGTAATATTGACCTTACTAAGGTTATTGAATTAGCCGATAACACTAATCTATCAGGCGAAGTAGCTTGTGGAAGTGATGGATGCGTTGTTATTTAATTAAGTAAAATGATACACGATAATTTGGTTCAGAATATAATTGATTCATATTACAATCACATCAAAGTTAACAGATAAAAAAGGCTCATATGAGCCTTTTTTTGATTTACTTGTTAAAATATATTATTATAATATTTATTATTAAATAAAAAATATGGCTAAAGGTAAATATATAAATATTGACTATCCATTTAAGAACAGTCCCCAAGGATTTTTTTTAAATCTTAACTCAACCGACCAAAAAGCAATTAAAGCCGATTTAATGCATTTGTTATTGACAACAAAAGGTCAACGACTATATAATCCAGAATTTGGAACAAATTTAATAAAATTTATATTTGAACCCAACGATAACTTTACTTTATCTGACCTTGAAGAAGAAGTTAGAGCATCTGTTAGAAAATACTTACCAAATTTAACAATTAAAAATATATACGTTACTAATAATCAAGAAAATGAATATGTTGCAACAATAAGAATTGATTATAGTATATCAGATAATGTTTTTGACATAAATGACTTTGTAATAATAAATTTATAAAATTTTAATTAATAATATTTAAAATATACTTTTTATTGCCGCTATCATATATTCTATAAATATTGTTGTCTAACATTATTTGATTAGCTGTTTTATTCCCATCATACCCGTCTTTAATTAAGATATGTTTTTGAAATTTTAATCGATTTATTCTTTTTTTATTTATAATATACGAGAAATTTGGAATTGTATTAGAAATAAATTCAAACCCTAATTTTTCATATAAATCACCTTGACTCCATCGTCTATCAGCATAACTAATTATTTCGTTTGGTTTATATGTTTTGATAAAATATTGTAATAGTTTATTTGCCCCACCAATAACACTAGTATTTAATTTGTTACAAAATCTAATTAATTCCAATGAAAAATTATTTATCATTGGTCTTTTACCAAATGTCATCAATGAAATCAATTCATTATTATAATATAATCCAATATTAATACTAGATTTAGTTTCTCCTTGTATATGGTTTTCATTTAAAAATTTTTTAACGTCTTTATATATCACACTTTTAATTATACATTTTCTAGCATATATTTTATTAGATGTTAACCCAAGTATATTTTTAAGTCTACTTTTAACTATATCTTGTTTATAAATCCATTCATCTTCAAAAACATGAATCAATTTAATTCCTTTACTTTCACATAATTCAGTCTTATTTAAATGATATTTTCTATCAACAAATTGTTCTGAATGCCAATATAAACCATTATATTCAATTGCAATAGATTTATTTGGTATGTAAATATCTAATTCTTTTCCGTCAAGTATATCCCTATTTTTTATTTCAGTATTTATATTTAATGATAAAATAAAATCATTAATTTCAACTTCTTCTTTAGAAATGCCATTATTTGAACATTTTATACAGCCAGAACCATTTCTATGTGAGTCGCAACGCTGACTGAATATACCATGTTCTGGACATATTATATCCACTTTTGATGTGATATTATCATACTTAACTAAAGAATAATCATACTTATTATTATGCATCTTTGAGCATATATCAATAAATGAGTTAGTATCACTTATCATTCCCAAACATTTATAACATCCTTGTTCTTTTGATAAATGATTATTTGGTAATTGTTCAAAAATACCATGTATTGAGCATATAATTTTTACTTTTGTTTGAGTATTTTCGTAGTCCACCAATGAATAATCATATTTATCACCATGTATCATTTTTGATTTATGAATAAATAAATTCGTGTCTAATTTTGATGTTCCCCCACAATATACACAGCCCTTTCCATTTAAATGATTACTAGGCGTTTGTTCAAAAATACCATGAATTGAACATATAATTTTTACCTTTTCCCTATTTATTTTATACTCTACTAATGAATAATCATATTTATGATTATGTATGATATTTGATTCATTTATAAAATCTATAATATTTTTTCGTTGAAGATTATGTGTATTAATTATTGAACAATCTGGACAACCTTGTTTTGAATTTATATGCTTTACAGGAGTCTTTAAAAAAATCCCATGTTTTGGGCATATAATTTCAACTTTAGATGCATTATTTACATAGTTAACTAATGAATAATCATACTTATAATTATGAATATTATTAGACCTTTCAATAAATGAATTTTTATTACTTTTTATCATACCAATAGATATTTACTTATGATTATTTGTAAATATACTAAAATAAATTTAATTTACAAATTTATTTTTTAATTTATATTTATTATAAATAAATTTATGACCCAAATTGTTAACTATACAAGTAGAAATTTTTCAGACATAAGAATTGATTTGGTTAATATGGTAAAACAATATTATCCAGATATTTTCAATGATTTTAATGACGCATCGGTTGGTATGATGTTATTAGAATTAAATGCGGCTGTTGGCGATATGATTTCGTTCAATACTGATAGAATGTTTCAAGAGACACAAATTGATTATGCTCAACAAAGAAGTTCAGTTCTTTCAATGGCAAGAACGTTTGGACTTAAGATACCAGGCAAAAAGCCATCGGTTACGATTGTTGATTTTTCGGTTACGGTTCCAAGTTTTGGTGATACATTTGATGTATCGTATGCACCAATTATTCAATCTAATGCTCAAGTAAGTGGTGCTGGTAAAGTTTTTGAAACAACATACGATATAGATTTTTCAAGTCCATTTACAATAGGTGGGATTCCAAATAGATTAATCATACCAAATTTTAATTCAAATGGTACATTAATTAATTACACATTAGTTAAAAGAGAAATGGTTGTAAATGGCTATAGTAAAATATTTAAAAAGGTTATTACTAATAGCGATGTTATTCCGTTTTTAGAAGTTATTTTACCAGACAACAATATATTATCAATTACAGATGTAATTGCTTTATCAGGAATTAACTTTGTAACAGACCCAAGCAATAGTGATTTTTTAAATGTTGATAACAAATGGTTTGAAATGGATTCATTGGCTGAAGATAAAATATTCATTGAAGATTTTAACAAAATGTCAGATAATCCATCAATAAAACCTGGCAAATATATAACAACAAATAAAAAATTTATTACAGAATTTACTGATTTAGGATTTATGAAATTAATATTTGGTGGTGGGACACAAAATATTAATTCTTTATCTGATTTTGATATTAACCCAAATCTTGTCAATCAAATTGGTGATTTTATTAATAATTTATCATTAGGTTCAACATTAAGCCCAAATACAACTTTATTTGTAAAATATAGAGTTGGTGGTGGATTAGATACAAATTTAGGTCAAGGAATTATTACTTCAACTGGATTAGTAAATATAACAGTAAATGGGGCCAATGAATCAACCAATAATTTAGTTAAAACTTCATTAAAGGTAAATAATCCAATTCCTGCGTTGGGTGGAAAAGATGAACCATCAATTGAAGAAATTAGAAATCTTGTAAGATATAATTTTGCGGCACAAAATAGAGCAGTAACAGTAAAGGATTATCAATCAAGAATTTCTTTAATGCCAGGTCGTTTCGGTGTGCCATTTAGAAATGGGGTATTTGAAGAACAAAATAAAATAAAAATTTACATAATTGGTTTAGATTCTAACGGAAAATTAAACAATTCGTCAACAACCACATTAAAGGAAAATATAACAGCATATCTTTCTGATTATAGAATGCTTAATGATTATATTGAAATATCTAATGGTAAAATTATTAATTTATCATTTCAAGTTGATTTGTTTATAGATAAAAAATATCCACAATCACAAATTATTAGTCAAGTAATATCTAGTATTACAACATATATGGATATAAATAAATTTGACATGGGACAAAACATTTATTTGTCTAATTTACTTGAAACAATTAATAATGTTGCAGGTGTACTTAATGTAATTGATTTGAGGGTATATAATCTTGTGGGTGGAAAATACTCAACTAATGAAATTTCACAACCTTATGTAGATTTATCAACAAGACAAATCGATGTTTCTGGTGAATATACTCTTTTTGGTGAACCAACAACAATGTTTGAAATTTTAGAACCCGTAAGCGATGTAATTGTACGTGTAAAATAAAGTATTAATAACATTTATTTATTAATAAAAGATAAGTATGTTTAAAAAAAAGTTATGTCGTGTAAATCATGTAAAAAAACAAATTCGGAAATATATAATGAATCTATAGATAATTCTAAAATTGAAGGGTCAACACTTAAAAAGATAAATAATTATCTTGCAAGATTTATAATATTTCTTTTATTATGCATCATTATCGTACCATTAATAATTCCAATAACAGTTTACACTTTATTTATAACTACGGTCACCAATAGAGGAATTAATTTAGTTCCAGCACTTGTGTATTTAGGTAGAAAATTGTTTAAAGATGAAAATTTTGAAGACAATGATGACGAATTTGATGATGAAGAAGATGATGGTGACAACTTTGAAGATGACAAAGACTATGATAATTTATCAAATTTGGAATACGAACCCGTTGATGCTAACGAAATAACAATAATTAAATAAGTTATTATGTCTAACAATATTAGAATACGAACAACGCCAAATGGCACAGACAAATACTTAAATATGAAATTAGAACAAGATTTTGATTTTATAGAAATTTTGTCATTAAATATTAGTCAGGATAAGGTATATGAAACTTTTTGTTCTGATTATGGTGTTATAGTTGGTCGTGTATCAATAAATAATGGATTTGGGATTCCAAATGCAAAGGTTTCAGTTTTTATTCCAGTTGATGATGTAGATAAAAATAATCCAAATATATTTGGATTATATCCATATGAAACGGTTAACGATGTTGATAGTAATGGTATACGATACAATTTATTACCAAAAGAATCTGATAGCCAAAATGATTGTTATACACCAATTGGCACATTTCCATCAAAAAGAGAAATACTAGATAATGACGAAATGCTTCAAGTTTATTGTAAATATTATAAATTCACATCACAAACAAATCATGCTGGTGATTTTATGATATTTGGAGTACCTTTGGGTAGCCATACTGTTCACGTGGATGCAGATATATCAAATATTGGTATTATGTCACAAAAGCCATACGACCTTATTGAACAAGGCACACCAGCAAAAATGTTTTATAGTGCAACAAAATTTAAAGCTAGTAAAAATCTTAATTCACTTATTCAAGTAAAATCGGCAAATATTGGCGTTAATGTAAAGCCATTTTGGGGTGATATTGACAACTGTGTTATTGGTATAAATAGATTAGATATTGACCTTAATTACAACGCAAGACCAACCGCAATTTTTATGGGTAGTCTTTTTGGGGATAGCCGAAAAAACAGCGTTAATAAAAGATGTCGTCCGAGAAAAGGGCTTGGATTAATGTGCGAACAAATATCACGAGAAGGCACCATTGAGATGCTCAGAAAAACAATTGATGGTCAAGTTGAAAGATTTGACGTTGAAGGTGGAAGAGTTATTGATGAAAATGGAGCGTGGGCGTATCAAATACCGATGAATCTTGATTATGTTGTAACAGGCGAGGATGGTACCTTAATTCCTTCAGATTCAACAGATATGGGTATTCCAACAAGAGCTAGAGTTAGATTTCGAATAAGTATGGATGAAGGTGAAGGAAGTGGCAGGTTACGTACTAGAGGTAAATATATCATACCACATAACCCAAATACAAAAAATGAAATTGATTTTAGTTTTGATAAATCAACAGTAGATAATAAAAACACATTTAGAGATTTTTATTGGAATAAAATCTATACAGTAAGAAGT
>Ga0136644_10001586_pt1 | contig 17960 bp, 15 predicted proteins | sample C_130820_EF_Meta_FD_94780 | JGI IMG/M metagenome (GOLD analysis project Ga0136644, IMG submission 94780) | Freshwater microbial communities from Lake Croche, Canada to study carbon cycling - C_130820_EF_MetaG (v2) (version 2) | ecosystem: Environmental > Aquatic > Freshwater > Lake | place... | reverse complement strand
GAGTATGGCGAATCAGAAAGAGGTTGCGGTTGATGCCGTTGATCTGTTGCGTGTATCACCCTTGACAGGGGCTATCGACCTGCCCAACGGGCTTAGTTTGAGTTATCCCGAGTTAGAACTAGCCAATGGCGGCTTCCAATATAAGACGCGCAACGGTGTGAATAAGATTTATGGTGGCAAAGTGGCGGAGAACATCTGCCAAGCCATTTCTCGTTGCATCATTGGTGAGCAGATCATTCAGATTGAGAAAGAGTGCCGAGTTGCGCTTACGGTGCACGACGCTATCGCGTCTGTTGTCCCCGAGAGCGAAGCTGAAGAAGCACGCGCATACATAGAGCAGTGTATGCGCACACCACCGGAGTGGGCCAAAAGCCTGCCTCTTAACTGCGAGTCAGGGATGGCTCAAACCTACGGAGATTGTTAATGTCCAAACCACTTACATGGTCTTACAGTAGCTTGTCGTTGTACCAGCAATGCCCCAAAAAATACTACCACCTCAAAGTGGCTAAGGATGTCAAGGAACCGCTGGGCGAAGCCATTACGTTTGGCAACGAGATTCATAAAATTGCGCAAGAATACGTTGAACTTGGCAAACCTATTCCAGAGAAATACGCAGCCATTGAACCGCCGCTAAAGTCTCTGAAGGCTATGCCCGGGCGCAAACTATGCGAGAACAAGCTGGGATTGACCGCCGACTTTGAACCGTGCGGGTTTTTCGAGAAGAACGTATGGTGGCGTGGCATTGCCGACATCATCATCTTGCAGGACGACGTAGCGTTAACCGTTGATTACAAGACGGGCAAGAAGAGTCAGTACGCAGACCTCAAGCAGCTTGAGATTCTGTCGCTTGCGCTGTTCAAGCATTTTCCCGAGATTAAGAAAGTCAAAGCGGGCTTGTTATTCCTGTTCGCTGATGACTTTGTAAAGACTGCCTACTCGGCTGAAACGCAGGAAGACCTGTGGATTAGCTGGGTGTCAGATGTTGGGCAACTGGAAGCTTCTGTGCGTAACAACGTGTGGAACGCCAAGCCCAACTTTACTTGTCGCGGCTGGTGTCCAGTCGAATCGTGTGATCACAATCAAGGAGTTAAAAATGGCTAATGAAACTAAATCGGCAAAAGCCCGTGCGTACCTGAATCAACATCCAAACGCTACACCGAAAGAAATCGCTGCGGCTTCTGGAGCGTCTCTTCCCATGGTGTACAACCTACGCCATAGAGTAAAAGCACCCGCTAAACCCAGTAAATTGGGGAAGGTAGCCCCAGACAAAGTGGTGATACCCAGCGTAGCCCCCGCGCCGATCAGCGCCCCTGCTGACGTTGACCCTGTCAACAACCCTGCTCACTACACAGACGGTGGCATCGAGACGATTGACTACATTGAAGCCAAAGGCTTGGGGTATCACCTTGGCAACGTAGTTAAGTATGTAAGTCGTGCGGGCAAGAAAGACCCGAACCAAAACATAGAAGACCTGCGCAAAGCTCAGTGGTACTTGAGCCGAGCCATCGAGAAGACCGAGTCTGCCACTGCGAAGTGATGAAAGCTGTACTGGAGTTTTCGTATCCGGAGGACGAGCGCAAGCTGCTGTATGCCCTGCGCGGGCATGAAATGTATGTAGCGCTCTCCGACATCCACCGGCAGATACAGGACGAATCTCGGCATGAGGTTGATCCCGCAGTGTTATTGACGCGTGTGTGGGACATAACTGATGCCGTGCTTAAAACCGTAGGTGACATATGAAATGCGAACATGAATGGACTGACCGCAGCGCAAATAGGAGCGCGGAATGGGTATGCACCAAATGCAAGAAGCCTTTTACCCAAGTACAACCTAGCACTACAACAAAACGCCCTTGGGTTGGGCTGACGGACAAAGAAATCGAAGAGTGCTGGGACGGTGACCTGACGCCCTACAAAATGCAGTGCATCAGAGAGATTGAATTTAGGTTGCGGGAGAAGAACATATGAAAACACCTGAAGACGAAGCCTTTGAAGAGATAGAACGCATCCAGCGCATCCGCACAAGTTGGGTGTCTGTGAAGAAGCCACAAGATGAAATCATTGCTCTTGGCATCCAAGCTGGCTTATGCGACAAGTTTGGCTCCATCAACATGGAGTACGACTACGGAGATCAGATACTTGCCTTTGCCAAGCTGGTAGCAGAAGCCGAGCGAGAGGCATGTGCAAAGTTGTGTGAAGAAACCAATGACGGTACACCATACAACTTGGCTGAAGAGTGCGCCCGCAACATCCGAGCACGGGGGCAAGCATGAGCATCAGGCTTACCACATGGCAGACGCAATGCTGAAAGCGAGGGAAAACAATGCTTGAAATCTTTTTCCTACTGTTACTTGGTGGCGTAGTTTTGGTGCTATCAATTTATGTGACGTTGAATATGTTTATAGCGAGGGACGAAAAAATTGGAGCAGACAAAAACATGCCAAGTGTGCAGAAAAAGGAAGGCAGAGAAACAAGTGGTGACAAGCTTCGGTAGAAAAATGTGGAGGTGCATAACGTGTGCAGATCTTAGAAACCGAATCGGTTTCACAGGCCGCACCAAGTAGGAACCGAGAATGAGTGATGCTAAGCCTACGTGGCAAGGGCTGACGGACGAGGAATATCAGCACATCCTAAAGCAAACCGATGGCTGTGGATTGCTGGCGTTTTACAACCTAGTCGAGGCCAAATTCAAAGAGAAGACCGAAAACAATGTACTTATAGAAAGACAACGATGCGAACAAGTAATTCAGAACCATCTGGTAAGGCACAAGCACGATCTGCGAAAAGTCGAGCTGCTGCGAAACATTCTTCAAAAGATAAAGACACCATCCTCACCCAAGAAGAGCTTGCCCGTTGGTGGCCCTTCACCCGACTCGCACCGCACCGGTTCCCCAAACCAGTGAAGCCAGAGATACCAGAAGCGCTCTTATGACAGCATTTATTGATTACGCCCACCCCATGATGATGGCGGAGAAAAAGCTAAAGACCGCGCATGATTTGTTGCTGGACAGGAAATATGATGAGGCAATCGACGAGTTGTACCAAGTGCTAGTCGAAGCTAGATTAGCCATCCATTCCGTTAGACATGTAAAGGAGCAAGAAAATGCCATACGTTAACAAACCCCGCCCATACAAGCATGAGTACGAGATGTACGACGGGACACCCGCAGTCAAGAAGAAACGCGCTGCTCGGAACAAAGCACGGCGCGAGCTAGAGCGTGAAGGCTTGGTTCATAAAGGCGACGGCAAAGATGTGGATCACAGCAAGCCGTTGAGCAAGGGCGGTAGCACGGCACGCAGCAACCTGCGCGTCAAGTCTGCTTCGAACAATCGTTCTTTCAAACGAAACAGCGACCACACGCCAAAATAATATGGACAACTATAAGTGGCCACGCCCATTGGGCTACGAGCCGTTCGACCACCAGCGGGATACCGCGAAGTTTCTAGCCCTGCGGCATCGGGCTTTTTGCTTTAACGAGCAGGGCACTGGCAAAACAGCATCCGTGATATGGGCCGCTGACTATCTTATGTCGCTTGGGCTAGTCAAACGGGTGTTGGTTGTTTGTCCCTTGTCCATCATGCAGTCCGCTTGGCAGGCTGATCTATTCAAGTTCTCTGTGCACCGCACGGTGGACATTGCGTATGGCGACGCCACTAAGCGGGCGAAGATTGTCAAAGGCCCAGCCGAGTTTATCGTTATCAATTACGACGGAATAGGTACTGTAGCCAATGACATCTTGAACCACGGTAAGTTTGATCTTGTTGTAATTGATGAGGCCAACGCGTACAAGAACGTCCAGACGCAGCGATGGAAGACCATGAACAAATTGATATCCCCAAGCACGCGCTTGTGGATGTTGACCGGCACGCCTGCTTCGCAGTCCCCCGTAGATGCATACGGGCTAGGCAGGTTGTGTGTACCGCAGCATGCGCCTAGGTTCTTTGGTGACTTCCGCGAGTCGGTGATGCAGAAAATAGACATGTACCGTTGGATCCCCCGGCCCAACGCCAACCAACTGGTGTTTGACATGCTTCAACCCGCTATCCGCTACGAGAAATCGCAGTGCTTGGATTTACCGGATGTAACGTATACCAGCCGCAATGCGCCGTTGACCCCCTCGCAAGCTAAGTACTACAAGGAGCTGAAGAAGCAGATGCTGCTTGAGATGGCGGGCGAAGAAGTAAGCACAGTCAATGCTGCCGCGAGGATGAACAAGCTTCTGCAAATATCGTGCGGGGCTGTGTATTCAGACAGCGGGGCTACGATAGAGTTCGATGTGTCGTCTCGTCTTCGTGTAGTACAAGAAGTGATTGACGAATCAAATCACAAGGTGCTGGTGTTTGCTCCGTTCCGGCACACTATTGCGCTACTGCAAGACTACATGATCAAGAACGGCATCGCTTGCGAGGTTATCCACGGCGATGTGCCAGTGCAAAAACGCACCGTAATCTTCAAGGATTTTCAGGAAAGACCCACGCTTAAAGTGCTGATCATTCAGCCGCAAGCTGCTGCCCACGGGGTTACCCTAACTGCTGCGGACACCATCATTTGGTATGCTCCTGTTACGTCCACTGAGACGTACCTTCAGGCTAACGCCCGCATAAACAGACCCGGTCAGCGCAATGCCATGACTGTGGTGCATATCGAAGGCAGTCCTATCGAGCGCAAGCTGTACACCATGCTGCGCAACAACATAACGAACCACGAGAAAGTTGTGGATCTGTATAAAAATGAGCTACAAGAGACTTGACAAAGTCTAGACTAGCCACTATATTTAAACCCCAAGGAGAGAACTATGACAGATAAAGCAATGGACGAATTGTCTGCGGAATACCTAGAGTTGCGCTTGAAGCGTGAACACCTCAAACACGAGTGGGAAGCCCAAGACACGAAGATAGCCGACGAGATGAACAAGATTGAGACGGCAATGCTTGACGTACTGAACGAGACAAACGCCAGCAGTATTTCAACAGACAACGCCGTAATTATGCGGCGCGTTACTCAGCGCTACAACCCCACGAACTGGGATGCTGTGTACAAGCTTATTGAAAGGCACAGCGCTTACGGGCTGCTGCATAAGCGCATACACGACGGCAACATGAAGGATTTTTTGGATCAACATCCAGACGAGTACCCCGCTGGTCTGAATGTGGATAGTCGCTATGCGGTAACTGTACGCCGCAAATCATCAACCTAAGAGAGAGAGAGAGAACTATGAGCACCATTACAACATTTCGCGCAGATCTTCCAGCCCACTTGCAAAGTGTGGAGTTGGATGACTTCACCAAATCCTTCACCAAGTCCGGTGGTAGCATCAAGCGCATAACCCTGCGCGGGCGTGTCTTCCGTCTAGTGGACGGCGGCAAAGAGATTGCTAAGAACACCGACCCCCACATGGATGTGGTGATTGTCAACGGCACTAAGACTGTTCAAAAAGCCTTCTATTCAGGCGAATACAACCCAGACGAAACGTCTATTCCTGACTGCTGGTCTAGCGACGGCGAGCGTCCTGATGCAGATGTTGCAGACCCACAAGGCAGTCATTGCAAAGAATGCCCTAAAGCCATCAAAGGTTCGGGCGGTTCTGGCCGCGCTGCTTGCAGGTTCAGCATGCGCCTCGCGGTTGTACTGCGCAACAATCCCGCAGGTGACATCTATCAGTTGATCCTCCCGCAGAAGTCTATTTTTGGCCAAGGCAACGTAGACAGCATGCCCTTCCTGCAATACGCCAAGTATGTGGGCCAGTCAGGCTACAACCTGAACATGCTGACAACGCGCCTTACGTTCGATACAGACAGTGATTTCCCTAAGCTAGTGTTCGCTAACTCAGAGTTCTTGGACAAGGAAACCTATTTGACCTGTGTGGAGCAAGGCAAGTCTGCCATTGCGATTAACGCAAGCAAACTAAGTTTCTCCAAGAAGGCGGAGCCTCAAATGCCCCAGATGCCTAAGTTGGTTGCGCCTGCTGGTTCTGCCGCTGCGGACATCACGGCAGTTGAAGAGGTTGCGGAGCCTGTAGTGCGCGAAGAAAAGCGAAAAAAAATTACCATAACACCCAAGCAACCACAGAACCTTGCGTCTATGGTTGACGAGTGGGGAGACGATGCGTGATCGGCTATAGTTTTAGGATTCGTGACCTAAACCGCAAAGGTAACAAGCAGAACATAGGCGTTCAGCTTGGGAAACACTGCATCCAAAATAACGTCCCGGTGTCGCTGGTTATGGAGACACTGGGTGTTAGCAAGCAAACGGTTTACAACTGGTTTGCTGGGGTGCATAAACCAGCGATAGCCCACGAGCTAAAAATAAAGCTGCATTTCTTGCAGTAACGGTTAGGGGGTAACTAGCTCGACGGGGCGAAGGGGGCATCCGTCAGCCCTTGTTACCTCCTTTTTTATTGACGTGCTTGGGAACATCATGGCGGATATTGAACTCCTGCGACGGGTAGTTGCCCCTAACGAAGGCTGGTACTGTGTCTTTTCTTTATTGGATGGTAGGCAACCAAAACAAGACCACTACCGAACTCTTGAAGAAGTACAACAAAAAGCTGAAAGTCTGGTAGCCGAAGGTCGGTGCGCTTACTTCAGCCTCGGTAAATTTAAGACTGACAAAAATAGAGAAGCTGAAAACTGCGGTTGGATGCAAGCGTTTTTCCTCGACATTGACTGTGGCGAAGACAAGGCCAAGCCCGATAAATATGGGCGCATCAAGGGCTACATTGACCAAGCCACCGGCATGCAGGCGCTTAAAGATTTGTGCAAGGCTATTGGCTTACCGCGCCCGACGATTGTTAATTCTGGGCGTGGCTGGCATGTCTATTGGCCGCTGACACAAGCTGTCGAGGTTGATGTATGGAAGCCAGTTGCGGAAGCGTTTAAGCAACTGTGTGCAAAGCACAAGTTTATTGGTGACCCTGCTGTGCCTGCGGACGCAGCCCGGGTTTTGCGTATCCCTGACACCAAGAACTTCAAGGGTGGGGATGTGGCAAATGTTGTGCAGATGAACACAACAGAGCCCATATCTTTTGAAGACTTCACCAAGTTGATGGGGCCGATACCGCAAGCTAAACCTATACGCAAGCCCGCTGATCTCGACGAGCTTACCAAGGCGTTGATGGGCAACCGTCAGTCACGGTTCAAAACTATCATTGAGAAAACAGCGGCAGGTTTTGGTTGCGAACAAATCCGCAACATCGTAGAGAACCAGCACGATATTGAAGAGCCGCTATGGCGGGCCGGGCTGTCGATTGCCAAGCATTGTGTGGACGGCGAGAAAGCAGTTCACTTCATATCCAAGAATCACCCGAAGTACGACCGGCATGCTACGGAGTTTAAAGCCAGCAGCATCAAAGGCCCCTACACCTGCGAAACGTTTGATTCGTTTGCACCTAGCATCTGTGATACATGCACCCACAAGGGCAAGATCAAATCCCCGATTGTGTTGGGTAACGAAATCGCTAGGGCTGAAGAAGGCGCAGTGCTGGAGTACGTTAAAGCTTCTGAAGACGACGAAGAACCTCTGCCTGCGTTCATAGTGCCGAAGCTACCGAACCGTTACTTTCGCGGCAAGAACGGCGGCATCTACAAATACATGAAAGAAGACGAGGATGGGGACACTCCTGTTGCGCTAGTTTACGAGTACGACCTATTCGTTACCAAGCGTATGTACGACCCGGGTTTGGGGGAAACAATTCTCATACGCCTGACGCTACCCCGCGACGGGGTTAAAGAATTTGCTCTGTCGCTGGTAGACGCACTTAGCAAAGAAGAACTGCGCAAGGTACTGTCGTTTAACGGCGTAATAGCGTTGCAACCACAGATGGTATTAATTCTGGATTATTTGGTGCAATGTGCCAAAGAACTACAAATAGCACAAGAGGTTGAGACTATGAGAATTCAATTTGGATGGACGGACAGCGACTCAAAGTTTATTTTGGGTGACCGCGAAATTGGCGCTAGCTACACTCGGTACAGCCCGCCATCTAGGGCCACTAGAGAACTAGCTCCATCCATGCGGTCGATGGGTTCCTTTCAAGAGTGGAAGGACATCATCAACGTATACGACATGCCGGGGTTTGAACCCCATGCGTTCGCGGTGTTTGCAGCGTTTGGTGCGCCACTGGTTAAGTTTTTGGGTATCAAGGGGGGCATCATCAACTTGCTGAATAACCGGTCTGGTACAGGCAAGTCCACCATCCTGCAAGTTATGAACAGCGTATGGGGTCACCCTGACGAGCTGATGCTGCAATGGAAAGACACAATGAACGTCAAACTGCACCGCATGGCTGTGATGTGTAACCTGCCCTTGGGTGTGGACGAGATCACCAAGATGAGTGCCGACGACTTCTCAGATTTGGCGTACAGCGTAACTCAGGGCGCACCGCGTCGTCGTATGAAGGCTAACAGCAACGAAGAGCGCCAGTCGCAGGGGTTTTGGGCAACCATGATGGTGTCCACGTCCAATGCTGACATGATAGATAAGCTGGAGTCTTTGAAGTCCGTGACCGAAGGCGAGTTGATGCGCTTGATGCAGTACCGGATCGACCCCACAAACAACCTCGACAAAGCCTCAGCGAAGCAAATATTTGGTCGGCTGCAAAGTAACTACGGCCATGCGGGTGGCCCGTATGCCCAGTTCTTAGTGCAGAACTTGGAGGAGTGCATAGACACAACCCTAAAGCTGCAAGTCAAATTAGATAAAGCTGTAAAGATAGAGACGCGAGAAAGATTCTGGTCGGGCATGGCAGCAGCAAATCTGGCTGGCGCTATGTTTGCAAACAAACTTGGCTTACACGAGATCAACTACAAGCGCGTATTTGATTGGGCTGTGGAAGAAATCAAAGGGATGCAGACCGCAGTACGCCCTACATTCAACGACTATGCGACGGTTGTTGGCGAGTTTTTACTGAAGCACAACCTCAATATTCTGGTTGTAAACCGGTTCAGTACATCCAAAGCGGGCATAGCGGCTGTGCCTTTGCTGCTTCCCCGGGGGCCGTTGATCGTGCGTTACGAGCCGGACACCAAGAAAATCTTCATCGTGCGCCAAGCACTGCGGGATTTCTGCGTTGCCAAGCAAATTACATTCTCGGATTTGCTGTCTGGGCTGAACAGCACAGGGGCGTTCATCGCAGAGACTCGCACCCGCCTAGATGTGGGTACAGAAATCAGCGCACCACCAGTCGTAGCCTTGGAGTTTGATGCCGATCTGCTCGGTATTGAGCCCACTATAGACACACCAAGCGATGAGGGTTGAGGGGCTAGCTTACGAACTGGATTGGCAGGAGTTCACTGTTGGTAGCTCCTTTTTTATCCCGTGCTTAGATGCAGACAAAGCCAGAAAACGCGTAGAAGATAAGATGGAGCGGTTGGGTTACAACGTAATCATTAAGCTAGTAATAGAAGATGGCGTGCGCGGTTTGCGGGTCTGGCGGGTTAGACGTACAATCTGAGCGCAACATGCAGTTGCGTCTCTCCTTGATAGGAATTAAGCCCCGCCTAAACAGCGGGGCTCTTTTTTACCGCAAAGACTGTATGTAGTCTTGAGTAAGCAGGTGGCGCAGACGCTCATCAACATACAAACCACCTTCAGTCTCCAACGATTTCTCCAGCCGTTTTTCAATAGAGCTAAGCAAGCTGTCTATTTCAATGGCAGCAGTTGGGTGCCTTTCGTTGAAGTCCATGATCTGGTCTATGGCATCGGACATACCGTCACCATCGTTGGTCATAAACGTAAGACCGAATAAGTCCATAGCCTGCTGGCGTTTTTTCAAGATACCTTGCTCTTGGCCCTTCTTTGTGATGTTGTAGTACTGCTGCTCGGCAAGAACAGATGTACGGAAACCCAGTGACTGCATAGCCAATTCGAACGGACTGAACTCATCAACAATGGCGTCACCGCGCAAGTTGGTAGCGCCTTCTTTGCTGTACCTATACGCAACTAAAGGTTGACGAATGAAGGCGGGCATGATTGCCTCAAGCGCACGATCCGCCTGCCCTTTTTTGTACAGGTCATAAGCACGCGCACCCTGCTGCGCTATACCCACAAATGGGCCAAGCGTTTTGGTTATGGCGTCGTTCATAGCTGCTTCGGCGTCTTGATTCTGACGACCATCCGGAATCCACATCCCGTCCAGTTTTAACTTGCTGGCTAAATCAAACCCAGCGGCATTGCCCGCACCCCGACCTACGAGCATGCCTATGTCTTTGCCAAACGTATTGACCAGCCAGTCCATGAACTCCAATTCAAAGTCTAAATATTCTTCATCATCAGGTTCTTTACCCAAGTTGAAGATAGCCTCAATCACAGCCGCTACGGTAGAGAAGCCCCACATACCGGTGACCCCGGCCATGATGCCCGCCATACCCATCGTACCTACAAATCGTGCGCGAGCTTCACGTCGATCTGTTTCGTTTAAACCCTTAAACGAGTTGTAGGCGTTTCGGGCTAAGAAGAAAGTCATTTGCTGCGGGAACTGCTTGAACTGCAACACCACGCGAGCAAGCGGGTGCTGCATGTAACGGGGCTTGTTGGCGGATGAGTAATCAAACATCGACCGAGTGGTGACATCTTTGGCTTCCGCTATAGATTCAGCAAACGCTTTTTGTTTATCGGCGTAGCCCGCCCGTTTCTCCATAGCAGACCGGAAAGCAGACATTGCTATAACTTCGCGGTTAAACCGTTCGGCGTGATGGAACAGGAAAGAAATAGTCTGCATAGCCTTGTTTGGTACACCGGAGTAGTTCTCTGTAGGTGCCGAGGCTAGACCAGACTGGTCGTATGCAGCCGTAATGTCGATCAGCCCGTCTGCCACAAACCTGTTATACGCGGCTCTTTCCGCGCCCGTCAGTGTTTTGGATCGCTCTAAAGACGGTGTAAGCAAACGGAAGTCGCGGACTCGACCGCTGGTTTCTGTACCAAACCCGGTGCTGAGAACTTGCGCCGTGGTTTTAGCTACTTCGCTCATTACGTTGGCTACCGCACGGGTGTATCCAATTTTTGGATTAGCCCGCACTTGCTGACCCACTAAGGTAGGTATGCCGATCATGGCACCGCCTAACACGTTAGTGACCGCTGACGCCACAGACGTCAGGTAGTAAATGAAACCAATGTTAGAGAACCACGTTACCCACGCACCGGTATCGGGTGGGTTGAGCATAGCGTTCAAGCGCAGGTCGGATTCCTTAACAATATCGCGTAACTCGTCGTTCTCCGCTGTCAATTTTGCGCTGTACTTTGCACCGGCAGGGGTGCGTCGCTTAAGTTGATCGCGGGCGGCGTCCAACTGCGAAAACATTTCTGGCGAATGTTGAAAGCGGGATAGCTGATACGCCATGTTGAATGAGGCGCTGGCAAAGTTACGCAGTGCATCCTGCGAAAAACCCTCAATATTATTACGGTGGATGAACTGATTGCGTATGCTGCGGTCTGGCTGGTTCTGTAAGTACGTTTGGTAAAAGCTGTCCTTTAGCTCTTGTTTGCGTAGGTCAGCTTGTACCGAGTTGAGCCCCGAAAAATCAGCGTTTTCAACGGCGTTAAAGATGTCCTTGATAAACGCAGATTCACGGGCGTGAAGATCCATCTGTTTAGCATAGTCATTGCCCGGGCCTTTGATCGTATCTTCAAGGTACGGATCTTTGGCTAGGCGTTCGGCAAGATGCTTATCCCTCGCGCCAGCGGATTCAAACATGTAGTATTCGCGGCTGGTGCCCCGCCCGATTTGATACCAGAAACGTCCGTGGCGCATCAACGGGAAGTACGGCCCTTTGATTGCACCTTTTTCAAACTCATTACGAATTTCAAGAATGGTTTGATCGGATACGCCGTATTGCCGCATCATGATAATGCGTTTGTTCATGAGGCGTTTGTATTCTGAGTAACGCCGCGCAAAAAAGTCCCGGGCCTCTCTGTAGATTGCCTTGGCCTCTGGGTCTAAAGCTTTCCAGTCCTGCATCAACTGCACGTTACTGTTGCGTTGGGCAGTCGTTGCTACATCCGGGTCTACTTCAGTAAGAGTGGCAGCGTGCATAACTGCACCTAATTGGCGAGACATATCCGGATCATTGGATTGCAGCTTTTCCCAGCGCCGTGAGATTTTTGCTGCCTCGTCCAAAATCTGACTCTTGCGGGCGAGAAAAGCTTCAGTAACCTTAATGAAACCCTTGATCTGTGGGATACGCCCTGCCACCAAATCATCCAACTGGCGTAGTGTCAAAGCGCCCAAAAAGGCAGGGCGCATAGTAGCGTTAAGACTGCGCCACTCCCGTTTGACGCTCTCCCAGTTTCTGGTTTGCATCCACCGTTTGAGTGTAGATGGCTGATTGGGCATGCCTTTTGGAACATTAGGCTTTAGCTGTGGCTTTGTGGCCATTGCTTTCGGCCCGGTGGTTACGTTCATGCCCTCCGTGGACATTGTGCCCGCCATCATGGCATCAGCAGCAAACATGGCCTCTGCCATGACATCGCTTTCGTAGCCTTTTTTGATGTTAAATAATCTACGAATTGCATCCGTAAACTGGTTCATCAGCGAGTAAGGCGAAGCTTTGTAACGCAGCGCACGAAGCTGCGCTTGGAAGATTGGGTTTGTCAGGGCTTCGGACACAAATTCATGGATGTCCCGCAGTCCATATATCTTGTCTGTCCCATCTTCTTGCAGTTGAGACTTGGAGTAATCGTATAGCTCCATCAACCGGTTGTACCCAGCCAGTTGAACACCAGTTAGTTTTTTAGGGTTGTCAAGCAGATGCGATGTAGCAGCGTGCAGTGACTCGTGCAGCAGCAAGTGATTGTTTAGATGTCCGGCACCCGCACGCATGACGATGGTATCGGTGACAGGATCGTATTTACCTGTCCATGTGTACTGCGTATCTATGAGCTTCGTTACGCTTTGGAGCACCTCTAAATTAGAAGCCGATGCATTTTTGCTCGGCATCGTTGTTTGAAGCTCCGCCAATACAGACAGAATATTGCGCAACTTAGCGGATTTAAGTTCCCTAATTAACGTTTTACTTTGTTCTTCCGGATACAACGTCCGCACAACTTCGCTAAGCCCGTTGATACGATCCCGTAGCGACTCGTCAATTTGCGGGTCTGTCGAGAGCGACTCAATGACGTCTGCCTGAATCAGGCGAGATGTTGCGGTAAAACCGCTATCAAGAAGGCGCTGCGCAAGTGCGGCGTAGTAGGGGTTGCCTTTTGCCTGCGCAACCAACTCCAAAGCGCCGCGCACATTGCCCGACTGCAACTCGCGGACGATGTCAGGATGCACCTCAGTGAGCATTTGCACCGACGGCAGGTTCTTTTTAGATACCTCAACATCTGCGGTTTCTTCTTGCTCGGCAGCTTCTGTTTCGGTTATGCGTTCTGAAATACGCTTAATTTTGCGGGCCGCACGTTTCTCAACTATAGACCGTTGATTCTCTCTTTCCTTAGCAATCTTGGCTTCGTAAAAGTCAAGCGAGTCGTGATAGTCGGTTACAGCCTTACTGAACTGTTCATTGGCTTTAGCGGACTGTTTGTGTTGCTCAACCATATCGTTGAGCACTTCTAGCGTACTGGGTGAAAGGTTAGTTTTTATCCAGTCCCTAAAGTATTCAGCATACTTACCACCTTCGCCCTGAAATATAGCGTTTGCGTTGTGGTACTTAGGATCAAGCTCATAGTACGCAAGGTCGTACGCCAGTGCAGACAAAGCCTCACCAAACGTTTTACGGTTTAGGTTGTTTAGGTACGTCATGGTCGCGGCGGATTCCCGCGACAGCTTTAGACCCTGATTGAACGATTGTTTGACAGCACGTAAGGCGGCACCTAGTTTGTTGTCTACGATAGTGTGTTCAATTTCACGCGTGCTTTGGCTGGGGCGACGGGGCTTGCCCTCCGGAGTCTTACCAAATGTCTGCGTAGTGGTCGAACCAGTTTTGATGCGTTCCACATATACACCTGACTTGGGCACCCCAACACCGGTTTCTTTACCAGATAGCTGGCTAACGTATTCCCTCACTTCATCACTAAACTGCTCCATCCCACGGCGGGACGTTAAATCAGGCAAGCCAACTCTCTGGAAAAGCTCTGACTGCCTAGTAGGGTCGGCAGTGCGTAATGCGTCAGTGAAAGAACGCAGCTTATCTTTGCCGCCTACACGCGCAGCCAAATACCTAAGCATAGATTTCGCACCGGCACTGGTGGTTTCACCGGGCTCGGCAATGTCGTACTGCAACATTGTTTTTGCGGCTACGTTTTTTGCGCTTCTGTGGCGTTCTTGTTCTGTGGGTGTTTCAGCCATAGGCTGAACTACTTCAAAAAAATTCTTAATCTGCCCGCCTTCTTCTGTCTGCTGGATGTGCTCGGTGCTTACATCCGGCGCTTTGATGGGCTCACCCTTTTGGTCAACCGCAACAGATTCCGCTGGAGGTTGCTCGAAAGTTTCACCGGGAATGGGTGCACCAAACTCTTCGCGTTCTTCCTTGGGCGGGCGGGGTTGGCGTTGCTCACGGCCTTCTAGCGCACCAAGCAGTTTGTCTACGTCTTTATCATTTTCTGAGGGAGCAAAAAGGTCACCCTGCATAGCACGAGGCTGGCGTTGCACCTGAGTAATAGCTTGGTCGATCTGTTCAGACAGTTGGGCGACACGTTGTTCGGCAAGCTGCTGTTTGTTTTTTATTGCTTCAGCGGCTGACATACCGGGGCCAGTCTGGCCCATAGCCCATGCGTCAGAAAAACCACCAGTTGCAAGTTTTTCTTGATAGCGTCGCTTCTGATCTTCTAAGTACTGGACAGCTTTAGCTGGGTCATTGCCAGATATAGCCATGGCTGTCTGCGCCATACGGGCAGCGCCTCTGAATGAGCCGAACATCTCGCCCTGCATAGCGCGAGCTTGGCCGCCCTCTTGCTGATCTGCAAGCGCCGACAAAATTCTAGTGCCGTCAAATAGTGGGTTAGTTAGCTGCTTGTTAAGGTCTGGGTCGGTAATGCCAAACGCACTTACAACGTTGCTAAGGTCTTTGGATACGAGCTTCATTTGGCGCGTATCGGCCTCAGTTGGGCGCGTGATACTCGCCAAACTTATCAGCTCTGAGCGCAGGTCTTGATACTGGCGTACGAAGTCGTCTAGTGAACCGGGCTGCTGTCCTTCTCCTCCAACAGTTGTGCCAACATCCTGTCCAGTAGAAACCACTCCAGTTGATTCAAATCCAGCAAGCTCTCCGGTGGTGCCTCTTGTACCGGGCTTGCCAGCCATTCCATCGCCTGTTCTACCTGCGCCGGGGATAATTTGTCCAACATCATCTTGCTCCTTGGTCAGTTGATCAAACACTGACTCACCAGTTTTTTGTTCCTCGCGGGGCGCACGGCGTGCAGATTTACCGCCGCCCACAGCACCCACAGCCGAACCCATGCCAGCAGCACCGAGGGTAGCCATAGCCGCTGTTTGACCCAGACCAGAGGTTAAATCTCTATCTAACCCTGCGGATTGGGCTGCAATATTTTGGGCAATTTTGCCGCCTACTTCCTCTACGTTTTCACTAGGAAGTTCTTTGAGTGCGCCGATTGCTGCGCCGGTCAAACGACCTTTGCCCGTGCGTTCACCCGCAATCACGCGTTCAAGTGCGCTAGACCCGGGTAAGAATCTATTTGCTAAAACTGATAACGCATAGCCCGCTACACCTGCGGCGCGGGCTTTGTTTATGGTTTCCGCCGCTGCCTGTTCTGGAGGCATTGTTTTGGAAAGCTCTTTAAAAATCTCATCGTACGTACCAGCACCAATATCAGCGCCTTGCTGAATAGCACCGGTTTGGACAGCCGCAGTTGTACCGGCTTTAATAGCAGCTTTTTGAGCAACCTTCTCTGCGGCTTCTTTGGAAATACCACGAGCCGCAGCCTTTGCTGCCACACCGGCGCTGGTAAGCGCGGCTGTCCCCCCGCCCGTTATGATGGCAGGGATAAGTTGGGGTGCTTGCTCTAAAAGGAACGAGAAAAACAGTGCGGGATCGGAGACCGTGGTGCCCAGAGCTTTCTTGAAAGCAGCCCACTGTCCGGTTTTTTCAGCTTCTGCTACGGCTTGATCACGTCGGGCCTCACGTTCCTTAAGCCCCGTGGACTTCATCTCTTGGCCGTATTTTTCAATGGCCTCACCCAGTCCTAAAGAACCGGTCTTAGAGAAGTCGCCCGTGACTAACCCATAAAGTTGGCCCGGCTGTTGGATAAGCCCGCCCAAACCCACAATCGGACTCGCAAGGACATCGGTAGCTGCCTCGCCAAATGTGCGTTCAGTAGAGGTGGGGGCAGTTGGGGCAGCGGTTTTTTCGGGCGTATTCTGCGACTCAAGATAGTTAAGAATCTTGGCTTTAGCCGCAGCGCGATCTTCGGTGGCGATATCGTATTGTTGACCCTGATATTCATAAATGGGCATGTATCGCCTCAATCAAGTTTAATTACTTCAGGTTTAGAAGCCTTTGATTTATTGTTTGTGGCGGGGGGATTTGGCGTAGCGCCTACTGCCTCACGCCGTTTCCTTGCAAGCTCGATAATAGATTCGTTAATCTTGCCAAGTTCTACCTCTGCTTTCTCGCGTTTTTCTGCGTCTCTAGATAGAAGTTGACGTTGAGCAGCCATTTTTCTCAAAGCCAAACCTTTGTACTCCGGGCTTTTCTCAAGATCGGCTTGCCATTTACGCTCTTCCGCATCAGCAAACTTGCTAAGATCTGCTAGGTATTTTTGCTGTTCCAGACGTTCTCTTTCTTTGTTCTGGCGGATTTTTTCGTCAAGGGCGGCTTGTTGTTGAATACGATGGCCTTCGGCAACTTGCCCCCTGCTTAAAGCAGCATCTCTAGCCGCCTGCTTTGTGGCCTCTGCGCGTTCTTTGGTATTAAGCAGCGACGTGCCCGAAGACTCCGCTTGACGACGGTTAGCGGTAAGGTCTTTGATTGCGGCTTCACCAGAAGCAGCGTCTTTGTATCGCCCCTCGATACGGGCTTGCAGTACAGCGTCTTTAAGACCCACAATTTTGTCGTTAAACGCACGATCCTCAGCTTCGTATTCGGCACGCGCTTTTTCTGCGCCTGCCCCTGACAGACCCAGTTGTGCGCCAAGACCTGCACGAGGGTTAGCTCTGCTAAATTCTTGTAATTGCGTGACCCACAAAGGTAAACGTCCAGCTTGCTGTTTCTTTAACAATGCTTCCGTTGCCGCAATACGACCTTCTTTTTCTTGAAGAAGAGCATCTAAACCCACTGCTGCTTTATTGCGCTGAGCAGCGGCCTTGTACACGTCATCTGGTTTCTCCGCCATAGTAGCCATAATGCTGTTACGGATAGCGGTCTCCATTGGATCTACTGGTTCTGCGGGTTCTGCAAGCTGTTTAATACTTTGTTGCTGTGCAGCAGGGGCAGTCGCGGCTGGAGCAGGTTTAGTTGCAGCGGGCCTAGGGGCAACAGGGTCAGGCTTTGCAGCATTAAAGTAGTCACGGTATCTTTTTTCCGCTCCCTCTGTCCAAACCCCGTCTTGTTCCTTTGTTTTTCTGCGGCCTAGCGCAATAAGTTCATCTAATGTAAGCCCGTCAACTCGCTTCTGCGGCGCAGCGGGAGAAGAAGTTTGTACAAGCGGATACTGCGTAATTCCACCATTGGGTTTAGGTGAAGTAGTAACGGCGGGAGCCGGGGCCGGTGGAGTCGCAGCAGCGGCGGGGGTAGGAGCCGGAGCTTGGGCAGGCGGTTCATAACCTGTCGCCAGTCTATATTTAGCTTCTGCTTCAGGGTCGCCACTTGTTGCCAAACGGTACATAGCAGCTTTACGGCGCTCTTCTAGTTCCTCTTCGTTAGGAACTTCTTCCCCAGATTGGAACGCCACAATGCCGCCGCCAGCAAATTCAAAGTCGGCGGGTAGTTGGTCGATGCCTTGTGCTGGTTCACTTTGCTCCTGCTCTTGCAGGGCTGCGGGTAGACCTTGCGGTTCGGGTTGGGGCTGTT
>Ga0136644_10001583_pt1 | contig 17969 bp, 12 predicted proteins | sample C_130820_EF_Meta_FD_94780 | JGI IMG/M metagenome (GOLD analysis project Ga0136644, IMG submission 94780) | Freshwater microbial communities from Lake Croche, Canada to study carbon cycling - C_130820_EF_MetaG (v2) (version 2) | ecosystem: Environmental > Aquatic > Freshwater > Lake | place... | reverse complement strand
GGCCTTCGCTGCCGGCAGGTCCTGCACCACGCCGATGACGAACGCGCCGTGGGTGTCGGAGAGGTGAAACCGAGACTGCACGTTTGGGTCGACCGGTACCGTTCTCACTCCCAGTGCCGTTCGTCCCGTCGGAGCCGAACTTCCTGACGCGAGCCGCGGTACCGCTGCCGCGACCGCCCGGGCTGGCCGGGGAGTTGTCGGGAGGATGCCGGGCTGAGCCAGGGCCACCGGCGCAGGGAGCTCGTCGACCAGGGACTGTCCTAATGGTGCCAGCTGCGCGGGGCCGTCGATCCCTGGCGGGGTGGCGGCGGGAACAGCCCCAGCGGACTGCGGGGGGGCGTTTTGGACCCCGGACGACTGCCAGTCACGAGACACCGCTTCTGGCGGGCGTGCCGAGGCCTGTGCCACAACGTCTTCGATCCGGTTGTCACGGCCCACCACCATTTTCACCTGCTGGCCAGGGGCGATGGCGGCCAGCGACGCCGCAAGTTCGTCACTTGTCTGCAGTTGATTGCCGTTCATGGCCAGCAGCATGTCCTGTGGCCTGATGCCAGCCTTGGCCGCCGGCCCATCCTGGGCGACTTCGACGACTACCAGACGTCCAGTGACCAGCTTGTCATCAACGGCGATCCCCAGCCAGCCGCTGCCGACGGCCTCCGATTGGATTGATGAACGAGGGGCGGTCAGGGGCTGCGTTCCGGGAGCAGGCGTTTCGGCAGCGGGCCCAAGATTGCCGGGTACGACTCCGGGTACGACCACGGACGGCAGTTGCGCGGCTGGCGGCTGAAATGGTGCGCCAGATGGATTTGCCGCTGGTGCGGGCGCGGCGAGGGGGGGCGCCGAGGGCAGTGAGATCGGCTCACCGATCGAGATGTCTTCGGTTTGGAAGCTGCTGCCCGCGGCGGGAGCGTCATCGGCGGCCATCGCGGCATGCCCGCCGAAGGCCAGTGCCGCTGCAACGGCGGACAAGGCCAACCATCTCTTTGCCAGGAAGGGTCCGGAGACGAACACCGGATGAACCGCGAGACAAACGGACCGGCCGATCGTGCAGACGGTATCGCCTGCCAGGCCACAACGGCTGGAAATCCTGGAGAAGGGCATCATGCGCATCCTGGTGCGAACTGTGACCAAAAACCGGCGGAGTACCGTCAGCCGGACACGAGAACAACGGAAACACGGCAGTTCAACCGGCACGATCCGCACACCTTGCAGATCGAGACTGCCGCATCGATGAGGTCACAGTATATGAAAATCTCTCGTCGTCTGCCGGGCCCGTAAGAAGCAGCTGTTTTTGTGGTTTTGCACAGTTTATGCACCGAGTCAGCGGTCTGATCGGCATCGCAATCGCAGAGTGTTGGGCAGTCTTGCCAGCAGCGAACATCGTTCGTCGATGCACTTTCGGCTGCACTGCTGTCATGGCTTTGACAGCACTCCTCGCACTCCTATACTCGCCCCGCGACGAACGATTCACGGATGATCCGAAGGATGCTTTTGGGGAGTGGCCAGCCGGCCCATCGCCCAGGGCGGTTTTGGTGCACGGAGCAGCTATGGCGAAAGCAGCAGTCATCGCGGAGGGCGGGGGCATTATGCCGAGCATTACCCCGAATGCCTGCGATGACGGTGGCAAGAGCCAGGAACGTGATCCCAGGACGGTGGCAAAACGGGTCGAGGCGGCCCTGCAGGAACGGCTTGGGGCTGAACGGTATGCGGTCTGGTTTGGCGATGCCGTCGCCATCGACGTTGAAACGCCAAATCCCGAGGCGGCAGCGGATGGCGGTTCCATTGTCGTGAGCGTCGGCAATGCTTTTTCCCAGGAATGGCTGAAGCGGACGTTTCACGCCGATGTCGAGGCTGCGGTACAGGTCGTCTGTGGCCGCGCCTGGTCGGTCGTCTGGCGGACGGCTGCTTCGACGGCGATTGCGGTGGTGGCGACGCCGACGAAGCCGTCGGCCCTGAGCGAGTTGAGCCCTGTCGCCAAGGCTTCGTCTCACGACGTTGTCAGGCCGCAGCGAACCGGAACGATCAGCCCCCGCCGTCAGCCCGGCAGCCGAACCGTGCCGGCTCCGGCTGGGTCCGGTGAACTTGCCACGCGTCGGCCAGCAGCCGGCCTCGAGAGTTTCGTGGTGGGCCCGAGCAATCGCATGGCGTTTGCGGCTGTTGAAATTGCGGCCACGCGGCCCGGAGAGATGTCGCCTTTGGTCATCCACGGTCCCAGCGGAGTGGGGAAATCGCATCTGCTCGAGGGCATCTGCGGTCGGTTTCGCGAACTGCATCCGGGGGCAGCCACCCTTCTCCTCTCAGCGGAGCAGTTCACGACGAGCTTCCTGCAGTCCCTCCATGGCAGCGGCCTTCCCGGCTTCCGCCGGGGCTGCCGAAATGCCGACCTGCTTGTGATCGACGACCTGCAATTCTTTGCCGGCAAGCGGGCCACGCTGATGGAGGTGCAGCAGACCGTCGACGCTCTCCACCGCCAGGGGCGGCAGTTGGTTTTTGCCTCTGACCGTGATCTCTCGGCGCTCGACGGCCTTGGCTCCGATCTGCTCACGCGACTGCGGGGCGGCATGACCGCACGGATCGAACCTCCTGACTATGACGTCCGGCGGGGCATTGTCTTGGCCGTCGCCGCCAAACGTGGCCTGTCGCTCCCTGAAGAGGTGATTCACTACGTCGCTACGCACATGACCCGCCACGCCCGTGAGCTTCTCGGCGCTTTGAACCGGCTCGAGGCCACCAGCCACATGCTGGGCCTCCCGGTCACGCTCGGGATGGCCGAGGAGGCCCTTGCCGACCTCGTGCGTTCGAGTGCTCGCAGCGTGCGGTTGGCCGACATTGAACGGGCCGTCTGTGCCGCCTTTGGCATCGAGTCGGGTAGTCTGCAATCGGCGAAAAGAGCTCGCACCGTCAACCATCCTCGGATGCTGGCGATGTTTCTGGCTCGGCGGCACACCACGTCGGCGCTGTCGGAAATCGGCAGCTACTTCGGTCGTCGCAGCCACTCAACGGTGATCTCGGCGCAGAAGACCGTTGGGGAATGGGTCACGCAGCGGTCGCGGATCGTGCTGGCCGACGCCACGTGGGATGTCGAAGAGGCGATCCGCCGCGTCGAAGACGTGCTCCGCGCCGGCTGAGACAGCTTTCGCGAAAGAGGGCGTTCTGCCAGCTGGTTCGGAAGTTCGCGCCGCTGCTGCGTGCTGGAACCAGCCGGCCGGCTGCGGCATTCTCGTCGCCGGGACGTTAGGAGCTCTCATCCGTCGATCGCGGTTCTCCGATCTCTGCTTTCGGCCGCTTCATCGGCGGGGCTCATGCTCGCCGCCGGCGGATTTTGACGTTGCATGCTCAACTCGCATGGTTCGCTAACTGTTTCAGTCAAAATTCACCGTCGTCTGCGCGTGACCCCGACCGACTCCGCTTCACGATCGCGTGGCAGGATGCCACGCTCGCGCCAGCGGGCGGAGGCCCGCCAAGAAAAAATCGCAGGCTGCGATGTTTTTCGTGAAGACAGCTCGCTACCGTTTCTCCACCAGCCGCTCTTCCAGGCTCGACTTGTAGCGGACGCTCGATTCCGGTCCCTCGAAACCGACCACTCGCCTGTCGATTCCGGTGGCCCGTCGAAGAACTCGGCCGCGGTCGATGTCGAACTCGATGACGCCGTCCCAGATGCGTTCGAGCAGTCGGGATTCGAGCCGAGGATCGTCGATCGGCGTCAGCACCGTCGTGTCGACGCGGATCGTTGCGATGCCATCCCGCACTGCCGTGAGTTGGTAACGCAGCCGCGTCCGCACCGCCTTGCGCAGTCCGCCAGGCACCTCGACGACCACTTCCTGGGGAACAGTCCACTCGGATCCTTCGGTCACCGGCCCCTCGGGAAGCGGCACCACCACGAGGTCGCCCGTGCTCGAGGGTGGGCAGGGACGCAGATCGTGGCGACTGAGCACACGGCCGCTGCGATCCACGACCAATCGCGACAGCGGCACGCCGAGGCTCGCCTTCACCTGCTCATAGCCCGGGGGGGCGGCCTCGTCGCCGCGACTGCTCCAGCGGATCTGGCCGCGGTCACTCGTGCTGGAGGTCATGGTCACGTCGTCGACGGAGTGTTCAAGCGTGGCCAGTCCGGCCGCATCGACGTCCACCACCGTCCAGGTTTTGAGCGAATCGGTGGCCGTTTCGGTCGATTGCGATGTGGCACCGACCGTGGTTTCGGTAATGGCACGGTGCGATACGTCCATGTTGATCGTTTCGTGCGGCTGAAAGCGGTATTCGAGCGTTACCGGGCGCAGAGTAGGGTCGGCATTGTCGGCCGCCCGGCCGGTGCCGGCAGCCAGCAGCGGCCAGCTGAGCAGGATCAGGAGCGACCAATGAATGGGGCTCATGGTCGAGCGGTGTTGTGGCGGCGATTGCTGCGTCATGCAACGCCTCCGTTGGAGAGGCCACCGCCGCTGGGAGCCCGTGAGCCGGCACCATGGATGCCACCGCCCCATTGCAGCTTGTCACGGAGCGTGCGGTAGTAGCTGTGGGTTCCCGTTTCAATGAGCGTGAACCGTGGCACTGCCCGCCGAATCGTCACCCGGTCGCCAGCGACAAGTGACGTGATCAGACGGCCGTCGACTACGCAGGCCGACCCCTCGTTGGGCCGCGGGACGAGCAGTTCGTAGCCTCGGGTCGCAGAGTCGACGACGGTGCGGTTGGTCAGCGTGTGGGGATTGAGCGGTGTGAAGACAAAGGCGTCGAGATCCTTACGGATGATTGGGCCGCTGGCCGAGAGGTTGTAGGCGGTCGAACCGACGGGGGTGCTCACGATCAGGCCATCGCTGCGGTAGGTTGTGGCGATCTCACCATCAACGAAGAGACAGATATCGATCATCGAGAAGGGGGGGCCGGCGAGGATCGATGTCTCGTTGAGACCCAGTTCACGATGGATCGTTGTGGAGTCGCGGATGACCTCCGTCTCAAACATGAGATGATCGACGAGTCGGAAGCTTCCCGTGGCTATGTCGGCGAGGGCTGCCTCCGCCTCATCGATCGAGGAATCGGCAAGGAAGCCGAGCGTGCCGAGATTGAAGCCGAGTACCGGCACCTGTTCATAGCCCATCCAGCGGGCAGTCCGCAGGATCGAGCCGTCGCCGCCGAGCACCACGACGATGTCGGCGGTGCCATCAGCCGGATGAAACTGGCCTTCCCCCCAGTCGCTCCGAGGGGCCAAGCGGAGCGTCACCCTGTGGCCCGCCTGCGTGAGGCGAGCTTGCAACCGCACCGCCTCGCTCTGAACGCGGGGCAGTTCGGCGGGGCCGACGATCACCGCGATCAGGCCGGCTGGCGACGGCTGCTGAGGACGCAGGCGGGAGAGAGGGCTGATGGCTGTCATGGGTGTCATGGCGACTGGTGCCATCCCGGGAGTGTCGGCAGCCCGCTGCGGCTGGGTGGTCCAGCATGCCGTGGGCCTCCACAGCATTACCTGTGCGTGGCGGCGGCGTCCACAGGCGCCCGGCCCGACAAGATCCGGCAGGCTGCCGCGATACCGGCAGCATCGAGGCCGAGGTCGGCCAGAAGTTCGCCACGCTCGCCATGCTCGACGAACCTGTCTGGCAGTCCCAACCGCCGCAGCGGTCCCGCTTGCACGCCCGCATCATTCACGGCCTCGAGCACCGCGCTGCCAAAGCCCGTTTGCAGTGCATTCTCCTCCACGGTCACCACCCAGGGGGCCGCCTCGATCCACTCCGTCAGTCGGGCATCGAGCGGCTTCACGAACCGGGCATTGACCACGCCCACATCGAGCCCCTCTTCGCGAAGTCGCGCCGCCGCCTCGAGGGCGCCGCCCAGCAGCGTGCCGCAGGCGACGATCAGCCCGTCGTGCCCATCGACGAGCAGTTCGGAACGGCCCAGTTCAATCGGCTGTCGGTCGCCTGCGTGGCATTCGACCACTGCCTTGGGGTATCGGATCGCCACCGGTCCATTCTGCATGAGCGCCCAGTCGAGCATGGCGGTGAGGTCGTGCTCGTCGCCAGGGGCGAGCACCGCCAGGTTGGGGAAGAGACGCAGGTAGCCAAGATCGAAGGCGCCATGGTGCGTGGGGCCATCGGGACCGGTGAGGCCCGCCCGATCGAGCATGAAGATCACCGGCAGGTTTTGCAGGCAGACCTCCTGGAAGATCTGGTCGAACGACCGCTGCAGAAAGGTGCTGTAGATGTCGACGATCGGCCGGCAGCCCACCTTGGCCTGGCCGGCGGCAAAGGCGACGGCGTGTGACTCGCAGATGCCAACGTCGAAGAACCGGGTGGGAAATTCCTCGCGGACCGGCTCCAGTTTGTTGCCCTGGCACATCGCGGCGGTGAGCACGGTCACCCGCTCGTCTCGCCGCATGCAGTCGCCGATGGCGGCGCTGGCGGTGTCGGTATAGGAGCGAGCTGACGACTTCTTGATGGAGACAATGCAGTCGTCATCGTCACACTCAAACGGCGCCGGCGTGTGGAAGAAAACGGGATCGTCTTCGGCTGGCTTGAAGCCGTGGCCCTTCTCCGTGAGCACGTGCAGCAGGATCGGCCCCTCCTCGTCCTTGACCATTTCGAGGTAGCGGATCAGGTTCGGCAGCGAGTGCCCTTCGACCGGGCCGAAATACCTCACACCCATCGACTCGAAGAGCATCCCGCCGTGGATGGTGGCCTTCAGCGAGTCCTTCACGTTGACGATCATCCGCCCCATCGACTCGCCCACCATCGGCATGCCCTTGATCAGTCCCGATGCCTGATTGCGGAGGCCGCGGTACCAGGGATTGGTGCGGATCACGTCGAGGTATTCGGCAAGGGCGCCCACTCGCGGGCAGATCGACATGCGGTTGTCGTTGAGGATGACGATCAGCCGCTTCTTGAGAAAACCGGCATTGTTGAGGGCCTCGAAGACGATGCCCGAGGGCAACGCCCCGTCGCCGATCACTGCCACGGCGCGGCGGTCGCCGCGTCCACAGAGGTCATCGCCGCTGGCCAAGCCGAGGGCGGTCGATACGCTCGAACCGGCATGCCCCGTCATGAAGAGGTCGTATGGACTCTCGTCAGGATTGGGGTAGCCCATCAGGCCACCCTTGGTGCGGATCGTGCCGAAGCGTCCAAAGCGGCCGGTGATCAACTTGTGGGGGTAGATCTGGTGGCCCGTATCCCAGATGAGCCGGTCGCGGCTGAAGTCAAAGACACGGTGGAGCGCCAGGCAGAGTTCCACCACACCCAGGTTGGAGGCAAAATGGGCGGTCCGGCTGGTCGCCACCTCGCAGAGCGCCTTGCGCATCTCGGCGGCCAGCTGCTCGAGCTGTTCTGGCGAAAGCCCCTGGAGATCGTGGGGCGACATGATGGAGGGAAGGATCGCTGCCATGGCTCTGGGGAACATCCTGTTCCCATCCTGGGTGCTGTTATTTCGGCGTACTTGCGTTTCGGCGTGCCGGGGGGTTTTGGGGTGCCAGTGTTACGGGGTGCTGAGGCTTCCGGACGACCTTGTTATACCCGCTTGTGGCGGCTTGGCAGCCGCATCAGAGGGTTCGATCAATGATTCCGGCGAACAATCCAGAGGGCCAGTCGGGCGAGATCGTCGGCCGCCGGCCCCATGCCGGCCACCGCTTCGACCGCCTCCCGTGCCAGGTCTGCAGCACGTTCGCGGCTCGCGGCCAGTCCGATCACGGAAGGAAAGGTGAGCTTGCCACGCTCCACGTCCTTACCGACCCGTTTGCCGACCGTGGCCTCGGTGCCCTCGGCGTCGAGGATGTCATCGGCGATTTGAAAAGCGAGCCCGAAGGCCTGACCGTAGGCGGCAAGCATGGCGAGCTGATGCGGACCGGCCGCAACCGCCAGACCGCCCAGTTCGAGCGAGGCGCTGAACAGCGCCCCGGTCTTCCGCCTGTGGATGCGTTCCAGCCACGCCACCTGTTCGGACGCCGGGGCGGTCGTCATGTCACTCACCCAGCCGCGTTCTGCAGCCAGATCGTCGGCCTGTCCCCCCACGAGCGATTCCGCGCCCGATGCGCGGGCCAGCACGAGGCAGGCTCGGGCAGCGGTGGTGGCCGGCATGCCCTCCGCGAGTGTTTCAAAGGCAAAGGCCTGAAGGGCATCGCCGCAGAGGATGGCGGTTGCCTCGTCGAACTGGCGGTGGCAGGTAGGCCGTCCCCGCCTGAGATCGTCGTCGTCCATGGCCGGAAGGTCGTCATGGACGAGCGAGTAGGCATGGATCATCTCCACGGCCAATGCAGCCGGGGTAGCCAGTTCCCACGCCTCGTCGCGTAATCGAGCCGCATCAGCAGTCGCATGGCTCGCACAGGCAGACGCGGCCCAGAGCACAAGTGCCGGCCGCAGCCGTTTGCCGGGGGCCAGCAGGGCATATCGCATCGAATCGACGAGACGGGGAGATGCTGCCGGGGAAACCTCGACCGCCACGTCGAGACGTGCATCGATGAACGTGCGGACCCGTTCCAGGGACTGCATCACCGCCTCGTCGAGATGCGGAGCGTCGCTCAATCCGATCATGGCATCCCGATTATGGCGTCATGGCATCGTGGGGCTTTTGCAACGATGGCTGCCGCTGACGGGCAGGATGCACAATGCCACTCTGCCCGGGATCATTTCGAAGCTGTCGACCCCGCCGCAGCGTCGCAAATTCTAGACGTCTTCACTGGCATCGTCCATCCCCGGCAGCCGTTTCGGCCGGCCTGTCCGGGGGGTGGAACGCGGTGCGCGGCGACCGTTGACGTCGCCTTCGGATGATGGTGCTCCGCCGGTCGGTCGGCCTGCCTGCGTCCGCGTGGGTGTCGCTGCTCCAGCCGTCTCCGCGGCGATGTCGGTCAGGATTGGCCGGCCCTGATCGTCGATTCGCACGAGCAATCGCACGCGTTCCTCGACATTCGCCAGCTGTTCATGCAGGTGCCGCAGGATGGTGACGCCCCGCTCATAGGCACCGATCGAGTCAGAAAGTCCGAGCGCCCCCGACTCGAGTCGGCTGACGAGTTCGTTGAGCTCGGCAAGAGACGTCTCGAAAGGCAGTTCTGCCGGTGGGGCAGGATGGGTTGGGTTTGCGGCCTCGGCTGCTGCGGAATGTTCAGGGTTGGCGGTCATCGATCGAGATCCTTTCCACACGGCTCCAGATTTTCCCATCGGACAGTTGTGTCACGAGCGGTGCGCCTGGCTTCACTCCAGACACCGATTTCAGCATCGCCGGCACAGGCAACGTGGTCGGGTTTGCCACGGGTTCAGGTCCGGCCTCATCGGCATCGAGCCACGTCACCGACCAGCCGCGAGCCAGCAGTTTTAATGGGCTGCCTGCTTCGAGGCGGGCAGCCGTCGCGGCGAGCCGTTCACGGCCGCGATCGACTGCTGCGACGATCAGTCGCTGGAGACGCGCTGCCTGTTGCTCGACCGCCGCTGCGCGGTCGCGAATGAGCCGGTCGGGGTCTGCGAAGATCCGCGATCGGGCGATGTGGCCGATGCGGTCGCGGGCCATGTCGATCCTCCGCCGAAGCCCCGTCTGCAGCCGCGTTCCCAGCATGTCGAGCGTGGCGGCCACCTGTGGGCCGTCAGGTGCGATGCGCACCGCGGCGTCGGTCGGCGTGAGCGCGCGAAGGTCGGCGACGAGGTCGGCCAGCGTGACATCGATTTCGTGGCCCACTCCCGACACGACCGGAATCGGCGAAGCGAAGATCGCCCGCACGAGCGGTTCTTCGTTGAAACTCCAGAGATCCTCGAGGCTGCCGCCGCCGCGGACCAGTGCGATGACGTCGACTGTCGGCACGAGTTGGGCAACGCTCGCGAGCGCTGCCGCCAGTTCGTCGGCCGCGCCGGCTCCTTGCACGCGCGACGGCACGACGATCACCTCCGCACAACGCCACCGCGATAGCAGTGTGGTGAGGAAGTCGGCGATGGCCGCCCCCGTGGGGCTGGTGACCACCGCGATCCGTCGCGGGAACGGTGGAATCGGCCGCTTGCGGCCCGGGGCGAAGATGCCCTCGCGTTCGAGAGCGGCGTGGAGTTTCTTGAGCCGTGCCTCGAGGCTTCCGGTGCCCACGGCATGGAGGCGGTCGATCGTCAGCTGGTAGGTGCCGCGAGGAGGATAGAGTTCGATCCGGCCGTGGCAGATCACCTGCAGGCCGTCCACGGGTTCGATGGCCAATTGCGAGAGCGTGCCCCGCCAGATAACGGCGCGAAGCAGGGCCGTTTCGTCCTTGAGCGACAGGTAGATGTGGCCCGAAGTGGCCCGCACGAGGTTGCTGATCTCGCCGGTGATCCACACGTCGGAGAACCGCGACTCAAGGTGCTCCTTGACGCGCGACGTGACCTCCGACACGCTCAGGGCGTTCTGCGGCGGGCTGCGTCGGTCGGAAACCTGGCTGTCGTCCATCGCGATCCAGTGTACCAACCGCGTCGCGCCGTCATCCCTCTCCCTCTGGACCACGCATGACCGCTTCGTCGCCAACTCCCGCGGGAGCCACTTCCGCTCCGGCCGCCCCCCGTGGGGCGCTGTTGATCGTCTTCCTCACCGTCTTCATCGACCTGCTCGGGTTCGGCATCGTGCTGCCGGTGATGCCGCGGCAGGCGGAGCCCTACCTCAACGCCCTCGGGCTGTCGCCGATCGCCGCCGGTGCCACGATCGGAGTCCTGTTCTCGGTCTTCTCGCTGATGCAGTTCATATTCAGCCCGCTCTGGGGACGTATTTCCGATGCGATCGGCCGTCGCCCGATGCTGCTGCTGAGCCTGCTCGGCTCGGTCGTGTTCTATGCGCTCTACGGCTTCGCCGTGACGTTTCCGCGCGAACAGGCCGCCACGGCGCTCGCGATCATGCTCCTCTCGCGTGTGGGCGCCGGCATCGCCGGCGCCAGTGTTGGCACCGCCGCGGCGGTGATCGCCGATTGCACCACCCCTGAGAACCGGGCCCGCGGCATGGCCCTGATCGGGATCGCGTTCGGTGCGGGCTTTACGCTCGGGCCGCTGATTGCCTATTTTGGATTGGCGATTTTCGAGCAGCAAGCGTGGGGCGTGGGGGCACTGGCGTCGCTGCTCTCGTTTGTTGCGTTGTTGATCGCGATCTTCGTCTTCAAGGAGACCCGACGGCCAGGTGCTCGCTCGGCCAAGGAGTTTCCGAGCCTGTCGCGGACCGCGGCCGTCCTGCGGATGCCCCACGTCGGGGCTCTGGTGCTCATCTACTTCCTCTCGATTTTCTCGTTCGCCAATTTCGAGGCCACGTTGGCACGGCTGACCGAGTCGGCCTTCAAGATGACCAATGACGACAACTTTCTGGTCTTTGCCTTCATCGGCCTGATGCTGATGATCGCCGGTGGGCTCTATCGGCCGCTTGCCAAGCGGCTGCCGGAAACGCGGCTGCTCGCCGCGGGCATCGCACTGATGATCCTTGGACTCGGGGGAGTGGGGCTCGTGGCCTGGGCAGTGCACGGCCGGCCGCTGGGGGATCAGTGGCCGCTCGACAAACTCTTCTACCTCGCCGCTGCGGTGGCGGTGGCCGGCTTTGCCTTCGTGAACCCGTCGGTGTCAGCGCTCATCTCGAAGAGTGCCGATCCGGATCGGCAGGGGGAGGTGCTGGGAGTGAATCAGTCGTTTGCCTCGCTGGGCCGGATTCTCGGTCCGTTCGCGGGCTCGATGCTGTTCACACTGAATGCCTCGCACACACTCCCCTTCGTGGCGGCCGTCGCGGTGCTGTCGTACGTGGCCACGCTCGTGCCCAGGTTGGGCGGCCAATCCTCACACGCCGTTGGCCGCATGCCGCAAGGTTGAGAGCGAGTCGATTCCGACCGTCTGCAGAGAGGCGAGGTCACTGGTCGGGCTGCTGGCATGACCGGAGCAGGCTGCGGAGGCAAGGCTGGCGAGCGCTACGAGGAAATCAAAGTCGGCGCTGCGCATGGCACCGGTCGCGGCCGACACGACTAAGGCGGCATGCACCCGCTCCCGTTCGATAATCGGCAGGCATGCGATCTCCGGCTCGGCATGGTGTGCGTCAGTTGGCTCGCGGGCGGATGTCGCCCAGATGGCGTTGCCCTCGCGGGCGACCAGTTGCGTCGTCGATTCGCTGACGAGTGTGGCCAGTTCGCCGCCTGGTGGAACGACACAGACCGGTTCCAGCCGCATCTCGCCGGTCACGCGAAACCAGCCGACGCTCGCGGCCCCCGCATGCTGCGCGGCCAGTTCCAGGGTGGCCTCGATCACCTCCCGGATGCTCCGGGAGGCGAGCAGTCGGATGCTGGCCTGGTAGAGCAGCAGTGGCCGTCTCGCGTCATCGGTGGAACCGATCGACGACCTGCGCAGCACGCTTCCCTCGAGTTCCGCCACCGGGCGACAGCGGACGAAGTGGCTGCTCGCAGCAAGGGTCGGTGTCGGGGTCGCTGGCGGCAGCAGTTTGAACACGAGTTCCGACGTTCCCACCCGGACGACGGCCCCGTCCGCGATCACGGCCGAACTCACCGGCGTGCCATCGAGCAGGGTGCCGTTGCGGCTGTGCAGATCGTGCAACACCCACGTGTCGTGCACGGCGTCGAAACGCACCGCTGCGTGCGTACGGCTGGCGAGCCGGTCGGCCACCACGATGGTGGCCTCTGGCGAGCGTCCGAGTGTGTTGTCCTGCGAAGCGTCGAGAACAAACGTCGGCCCGGGGCGACCGGCGATCCGCAGCATGAGCGCTGCAGACGCGGTGCGAATTGGGGAAATAGAAACCGATGCGCTCGACACGGACGGAGCTTTCGGGCGGAGGGGCGGCCGGGAACGGGAAGGTGCAGGGGGCGGAGGGCGGGCGGGGACGTGGCTTTTCCAGACACCCCACTATAAATTTGTTTTGTCGGCGATGGAACGGTACCAGTGACCGAGGAAGCCTCGATTTTGGACCGATCGTCCCTTGGTCCAACTCAGACCGATTCACGTCGCCAGTTGCACACGCCCGGTCGGCTGCCTCCCGAAGAGGGTCCCCGTCTTGCCAATTCTTTCCGCCCTCGCTGCTCGGCGGTTGCTGAAAAGCTCGTTCCGTGGCCTATTTCGCTCGGCGCACGGGTTTTTCAGTCCGATCGTCGGGGGGCGTCCTTCTGAGCAGGCTCTGGATGCCCGCGATTGGCAGGGCGGTCGAACCCGGGGTGTTGTCGTCGTCGGACATGGCACAGCCGACCCAGTGGGGGCCGGGGAGACGCGGCGGATCGCGGAACTGGTCGCCCACGCACTCCCCGATGTCGCTGTGGAATTGGGATTTCTGGAGGTCATTGGCCCCTCGATCGGTGAGGCGCTCCAGCGATTGGCCCAACGGGGCTGCACGGAAGCCATCGCGGCACCGCTGTTGTTATTCAGCGCTGGTCATGCCCGCCGGGATGTTCCCGAAGCGGTTCGCGATGGGGCCGCCAAGGCGGGGCTGGCCGTGTGGCAGTCCGACGCTCTGGGTTGTCATCCCGATATCCTGGCTCTCACGCAGCGGCGGCGTCACGAGGCTTTGGCACCTCTCGCGCCGATGCCTGCGGAAAACACGGTGCTCCTGATGATCGGACGCGGATCGAGCGATCCAACGGCCCATCGGCAATTGCACGACTTCGCCTTGGCAACCTGCGGGGAACCGTCAACCAGCCCGGCTCAGAGGCGGATCGAGTTGGGGTTTGTGGCTGCGGCTCGTCCGACGCTGGCCGAAGCGATCGCGAATGCGGCGCGGGGGAGTGGCCCAGGAAACAGCGAAAGCGACGGCCTACGGCAGGCCGGAGATGCCGGAATCGTTCGCCGGGTCGTCGTGCAACCGCACCTTCTCTTCCGGGGGCACGTAGAAGAGCAGGTAAACGCTGCGGTGGACCGGGGCCGCCGAGAGCATCCGGAGATTGAATGGGTGCAGGTGCAGCGACTCGGGGCTGATCCGCTCGTGGCGAGGGCCTTGGTCGATCGGGCCGCGGCTGTGGAGTGTCTTCCCGCTGTAGCCCCCGCATGACGCTGGCGGCCAAAGGGATGTGGCAGGCCCAACAGGATTGTCGTCTGGATTCTTGTCTGGTTGGCCTGAATGTGCTTTTGGCCTGAATCAGGCAGCAAAGAACATCTCGTCAGAAACCGGTCGATTCGTCAGAATGCGGGGAGAGTCTTAGGTCGGCAGCGTCTGGTTCGTAGCGTTTTGATGAACGTCCCGAGTGAAGGAGTCAATTTACGTGAGCGGCAATCGTCCCCCCTTCGCCAGCCGGCAGATGTCGGCTGTGTTCGCGACCGTGCTCGGCGTGGCGTTCGTCGTGGCTCTCGTCGTGCCGAGCCGTGGTGAGCAGCCGCCTACAGCCGTCGCGCAGCAGCCCTCTGCAGGCACCACTGCCGCCCCCGCAGCAGGCGGCAAGCCCGGCCCCAATGACCGCCAGATCACACTGGCCGTCCGCAGCTATCTGGAGCGGGAGCACTTCCTGCGCCATCCGATCGACGACGACATCGCCAAAAGGTGGTTTACGATCTTCTTGGAAGGCCTCGATCCATGGAAGCTGCATTTTCTGCAAAGCGACATCGACGGCTTTCTGCAGAAGCGGGACTCGCTCGACGAGTTGGTGAAGCGGGGCGATGTGAGCTTCGCGTACGAGGTCTTCAACCGCTTTCTCGAGCGGGTCGATGCGAGGCTTCCGTTGATCGAAAAAATGGTCAATGGCCCGCAGGATTTCGCCAAGGATGAGTCGATTGTCATCGACCGTGAGGCGGCGACGTGGGCCAAGAGCGAGGCCGAAGCCGAGGACAACTGGCGGAAGCGGATCAAGTACGACCTGCTCGTGCAAAAGATGGAAAAGACCTCTTCCGAGGAGGCGAAGGACAAGCTGCTCCGCCGGTACAAGAGCTTCGCCAAGCGGATGCACCAGATGACCGCCGACGAACTGCTCGAGACGTATCTCACCGCGCTCACCAGCAGCCTCGACCCGCACACGAGCTTCATGTCGCCAGGCACGCAGGAAAACTTCGCCATCGCGATGCGGTTGCAGCTCGACGGCATCGGTGCGCAGCTCAAAGGCGAAGACGGCTACACGACCATCATGGAACTCACGCCGGGTGGCGCCGCCGATCGTGACGGTCGGCTCAAGAAGAAGGACCGTGTGGTAGGCGTGGGGCAAGGACAGGAAGGCGAGATGGTCGACGTCGTCGACATGAATCTCAACGAGGTCGTGAAGCTGATCCGAGGGAAGCGGGGAACGGTCGTCCGGCTGAAGGTGATCCCCGTCGGGGAGACCGTGCCCAAGATCTACGACATCACGCGGGACAAGATCGAGCTCAAGGATGCTGAAGCGCGAGGTGAGGTGATCGAGGACGGCAAGAAGCCGGACGGTTCGCCGTGGCGGATCGGCGTGATCAATCTTCCCAGCTTTTACATGGATATGGACGGCGCCCGTCAGGGGCAGGCTGACTACAAGAGCAGCACACGCGACTGCAAGCGGCTGATCGAGGAGTTTAAGCAGAAGGGGGTCGACTGCGTGGTGCTTGATCTGCGAAACAACGGCGGTGGTTCGCTGCCGGAATCGATCTCGCTGACGGGCTTGTTCATCGACACCGGCCCCGTCGTGCAGATCAAGGACGCCGACAAGCGGGTGCAGCAATACGACGACGTCGATCCGGGCGTGTCGTGGGACGGTCCGCTGGTGGTGCTCACAAACAAGTTCAGCGCGAGCGCCAGCGAGATCGTGGCGGGCGCCATTCAGGACTACCGTCGTGGTCTTGTCATCGGCGACAAGGCGACCCACGGCAAGGGCACGGTCCAGAGCCTGCTCGACCTTGGCCGTCAGCTCTTCCAGCGGCTGCCGAATGCTCCCTCGCTCGGTGCCATCAAGATCACGATGCAGCAGTTCTACCGGCCGCTCGGGGCCAGCACGCAGTTGGAGGGCGTGAAGAGTGATGTCGAGCTGCCAAGCATCACCACCCATCTGCCGGTAGGTGAATCGGATCTCGACCACGCGATTGCCTTCGACAAGGTGCCGGCCGCCACATTTCAGGGGAGCGGCCGCGTGACGGACGACATGCTCCGAGCGATCAAGGAGCGATCGGCGGGTCGAATCGCGGGGAGCGAGGAGTTCAGCAAAGTGCAGAAGGACATCGCCCAGTATGAAAAGCGAAAGAGCGAAAAGACCATCTCGCTCGTCGAAGCCGACTTCGAACGCCAGTGGAACGAGGGCAAGGCTGCCGAGGACGAGGAGAAGAAGCTCGAAGAAGAGCTGGAGGCCCAACGGCGACCGATCGTGAAGCGTGACTTCTACTTCAACGAGGCGATGAACGTCACGGCCGACTACCTCAACTCGCTGGCGGGCGGAGCTGCCGGCCTGGCCCGTACGAGCCGTCCGGCGGAGTCGCCCCGGCCCGCACCGGTGCCAGTGCTGCAGTAGGGATGCGTGGTTGGCGTGACCAGTCGAGGGAACACGTCGGTTGAATAAAAGCCCCCGGCGGGAGCCGGGGGACTCCGGGTGTGAAAATCATCCCGCGTGCCATCCTAATCGGGTATCGCCCAACGGCCCGGTGTCCCGTCGCTTCCGCTCCGGGCTGCTATATGATCGTGTTCTCACCGTCGTGGGGCCGGCAGCCGGTTGAATAAAAGCCCCCGGCGGGAGCCGGGGGACTCCGGGCAGAGTCGCCACCCAACGTGCCATGGAGGCTTGGCGGCATGGGCAGAGGCTCGCCCGTGAGCGTCCTCTAGCCACGGAGCACGGCTTCGATGCCGCGGAGCGGATCGGGGTGGGCGAGCGTGATGGTCAGATCACGAAAGAGTAGGGACGGGTCGACCCGTTTGTCGGCACCGCGAGTTCGTGGCAGAGATAGATCCCACGTCGGTTGCGGGCTGCCGGTGACTCTCGCCAGATGGCCATACCAGTCGCGGCGTTGGACTGGGTGTCCGTCTGAGACGACGTAGAGCGGCTGCGGTGCCGACGCCACCGCCACGGCGCAGACGACCTCTGCAGCATCGTCGACATGGATCAGGTTGAGCCAGCTGTCTGGATCGGCCGCGATCGGCCGACCGGCCTTGAGATCGTCGAGCCTCGGGAGCCGATCCGGGCCGTAGAGCCCCGCAAACCGCAGGGCCACGCCCGGCCCCTTGGGGTGCGAACGGAGCAGGGCCTCCGCCTCCACGAGCACGCGGCCCGCCTCGCGGCTGGGGTTCGTAGGTGTTGCTTCGGAGACGCTGCCGCCACCCTCATCGCCCCAGACGCCGGTGGAGCTCGACAGGATCACCCGTGGCGAACCTGGCAGGGCAGTGAGCAATCGGTCCAGACCGGCGACATGCACGTCGCGGTGCGTGCTCCCGCTGGCGCGATCAAATCCCACGGCCCAGAAGACGGTGTCGAGTGCAGGGAGAGTGCGCAATGTCTCGATGTCCGGTGAGCTCGAGTCGGCAGTGACGTCATATACGAGCGGAGTGATGCCGTGGGCCGCGAGCGTGCGTGCGCGATCCGGACTACGGGTGATGCCGAACACCCGATCGCCGGCCGCGAGCCAGCGTGTTGCCACCCTGGTGCCGAGATAGCCACAGCCGACGACCAGCCGCGTGGCCGGTGGCGGAGTCGAGGGGGCGTGCAGGACGGTGTTGCGGTCTGTGATCATGCGAGTCACCGTTCACTCAGGCATCGAGCGGGCCGGGTCGCAGATCACCGCCGCCGTGCTTTTGAACCTCGAGCCATGAGGAGAGCACGACCTGCGCCGCGATGGCGTCGGTTCGCTCTTTCTTGCGGCCTCGCGACAGACCCGAACCAGCCAGGAGCCCCGTCGCCTCGCGGGAACTGTAACGCTCGTCGTGAAACACAACCGGTAGCCCCGTCTCCAACGTGAGCCAGGCACCGAACCGTTCGACCTCGGCCGACATCCGGCTGTCGGTGCCGTCGGCATGGATCGGCAGACCGACGACGAACCCAACGACGCCCTCGTCGGCAACGAGTTTCCGGAAGAAGAAGGCATCCGCCTTCGTGTCTCCCGTGGTCTGCCGCACGCAAAGTGGGCTCGACAGGATGCGATGAGAGTCGCAGATCGCCACACCGATCCGCT
>Ga0136644_10001581_pt1 | contig 17974 bp, 14 predicted proteins | sample C_130820_EF_Meta_FD_94780 | JGI IMG/M metagenome (GOLD analysis project Ga0136644, IMG submission 94780) | Freshwater microbial communities from Lake Croche, Canada to study carbon cycling - C_130820_EF_MetaG (v2) (version 2) | ecosystem: Environmental > Aquatic > Freshwater > Lake | place... | reverse complement strand
TTATCTTTTAGTTGGTGAATCCGATCGCTCTGAAGCCGCGTGGCTTCTACAATTTGACGGGGCGGCAAATCCAAATCCTGGCCCAGCATCATCTGGAGCAGTTTTATGGAGTCCGAAAGATTTAGAAGGAAAACGAATTCCTGTTTTTGAAAGTGGAAAATATTTAGGAAAAGCTACCAATAATATTGCCGAAGTTCAGGGACTTCTTCTTGGTCTGCAGATTGCTGCAACACGAGGTGCGCGTGAAATTTTAATTGAAGGCGATTCTGAACTCATTGTCTTTCAACAAATAGGTCGGTATCGCGTATCAGATAAAAATCTGAAAGTATGGTGGGCAAATATTCAAGCTGCTATGATGGATGAAAGTGCATTTGATTGGATCGCAATTCGGCAAGTTCCTCGTGAAAAAAATGAACGTGCCGATTCTATTACCAAAGAAGTTCTTTCAAGAAAACAGGGATTTCAACGGGCTTGAGGCTCATTCATAACTATCCTTTTACACAATCTGTATAGAATCGGTAAATACATGTTAATACTTTTTATTGTATTAACATATATTTAGACCCGTGCTCATTTTAAATTATCATTAATTAGCACACATTTTATCACCACATTCCATTAAATTTAAGACTGCTTTTTGATATCCTATTTTTTTGGCTATTTTTGGCGAACAACTATAATATTTATCGCATTGTTTGACCATTGGACATACCTTATCCAACTCTATTGCAAATTTCTTAATATCAATTATAGTTTTGAGATTCGGATTGTTGGCCACGCATACATCTAAATCATCACATGGTTTTTTATTACATTTCTTCATAACCCTTTTATTAAAATCACCTTTTTTTCTTGTTTGTGTAGCCCATTCTTTTGCGCATTTTTTTCTTGAACATCTAAGCTTTTTATTTATTATACGTTTACGGTTCATTATTTCATTCCGGTTCATTATGTCATTCGTTTTAGTAATTTTGAAATACATATATATATATACATAATATTATAATTCGGCAATTTAAAATGAGCACAGGTCTAAGTATCTTTTTTTTAATTATTTGCGGGACTTTCTGGACTTTCTTTGCTTACGGGATTTTCTTTCCTTGCGGGATTTCTTATTACGTTTTCCACCGAATTGTTTACGCCTTCTCTCTCCTGTGCCTCCTACGACTGTTTTGGCTCCTTCGAAAGCTGTAGTACCTGCTTGTTTAAGTTTGGCTGCTGCTTCTTTTGCTGCTGCTGTTAAAGCCTCCATTGTTTCTAATAAATACGCAGAAAAAATCTGTCGGAAGACTTCCTGTATAATTACTGATTATTTTTTAAGTACAGTATAACAATTTTCGGAGACCAACGACCCATAAGACGTGTTTCAGATGGAGAAAACCATGCAAGTGCGTCTTTTTCACGCATATCACGTTTCATCTTTTTAAACGTTGAAGGATTTGCGCGACATTTATCTAATTCAGCGGCGGCTTTCATCCATGACGAAGGTGTTACTTGTGCTCTGAAAATATGATATTGGAAAAAAGTATTTGGAGGATAATCATTCTCTTTTCCTTCGTACACGAGATTTGTATACTCAAGACCAACTAATCTTTTTACACGAGATTCTTCATACACTTCTCGTTTTACATTTTCTGCCATAAGTTTTACGAGATTTGTTCTTGGATGTGCTAATCCATCTTTTCCTTCCATTTGTCCTTTGGGTGGTTCCCATTCTTTTCCATTTGCGGCACCGTCTGTGCGTTTGACAACAAGAAATCTCTTGAAATCAATACACTCTCCTTCTTGAGGAACTTCATGCATAAAACAACAAGCACGTAAGAAAACGCGCCATCCTTCTTTTCCACCAGATTCACGAAATGATGGCGTCTCAACATAGAAATATGCTTTCTTAGGGTCGTATGGCATCTTTTCGGAACCTCTTAGTAAACCTTCTTGAAACACATCGTGCATCTATGTTCTATTCATTACGGGTGTTTAAAGTGGAGATGGTAGGCATATTCGAATGAAACGGGTGTTAAATCTATAAATCCTGTATACTCCCATCCTGCTACTTTTGCCATGCCAACAATTGCATCAATGTTTTCCATTTGGAATGTATGTCGCTGTCTTCTTACAGTTTCATTATGAAAGCGAAAGGTTTCGCGAAATTCTGCTGCAGGATCTTGTAAATCAAATTCGGCTGAATATTTGAATTTTTCAAAAACAACTTCGCTTCTTACAACACGCTCATCACTGTATTTTTGTAGAGAAAATCCTAGCCATGGTGCGGATGATTCCAACATGGGGTCAAATTTGTGTTTATTTACTACATGAACTACGAGCTTTCCACCAGGTTTGATCCAAAAATAGAGATTCCGGAAGACTGTTTCTTTATCGGGAACGTAATATAAGGTGAAATACAACATAATACCGTGGGTAAATTCACCCCCGGCGCATGCAGATGGATTCATAAGATCTCCTTCTCTCCAACTGATTTTCTCAATTTGTTCTTCTGTTAATGTTGTCTGCGGCACTGTTTTTGTTTTTGCTTGGACTAACATTTCTTTTGATAAATCTAGTCCAACAACACGTTTCACATTCATTTTTGCTAAGCTGACACTCGCAATCCCAGTCCCACATCCAGCATCCAAGACTTCAAACGTTTTCATATCTTCTCCTTTCTTAATCCATTCATTCAATGCTAATCCGACTTCTGCTTGAGTTCTTACAGAACCTTGCGTAAGTTGGTCGTAGATTCCACAATAAAAAGAATCATAGAGCTCTTTATTATCAAGCCACCGGATTAATCCCTTAGATTCTGGATACGCACCGGCAACTGTTGCTTCTTCATTTTCAAATCCTTCCGTTTTAAGATTAAAATACGGTTTTAATACCTTATCGTCTAATATTTTCCCAATATAATTAAGACTTATTAAAACAAGAAGTATAATTACTATTAACCACGGCTCCATTTGTTTTGGTGTTAGATGAAAATCTATTGAATTAATAGAACGATGGATTCTAAAGCTCCTAGTCAAGAAACATTTGAAAAAGCAAAAAAAGCAGCAAAAGAGGCTGTTGGAAAGGTTATAATAGAGTTTCTAGGTAGTAAAGGACTAACAATAGATGATTTACCTGAACGTGAAGATATGTATGGTAAATTAAAAAAAATACTTAAAAGAGAAAATTTCCCTCCCAATGAGGGAACAAATACGCAACAGAGTCTGTTTGGTCAACAAAAGAAGTTAACATTAAAAGATTGGGAAAATTTAAAAGCTATGAAAGATATGGAGGCTAGGAAAGCCTTTATGAACGTAATTTTACCTCCTATTGTAAAAGAAGTAGAAAGTGATACACAAGTTCCTTGTACTTCTAGTGCAGGTGAGGGTGATGCTAATAGTCTTACTAAGAATACTGATGAAGATATTGAAGCTATGTCTGCAGTTTTTGCCAACTTATTTTTAAATGAAGATTTTGTAAATGATTTTGAACGATATATAATGCCAAGCACAGCTGCAGGAAATATGAATGCGAGAAGAGGTGCTAGGCGTTTCAAGCAACACGGTGGTGGAGTAGTTAGTGCAATTAAAAATTTATTCAGCACAATTATTCAAAGAAGTGGGGGGTATATTAGAACAAGTGATAATATTAGTGGGGCAGCTATTGGTCAAGTTTCTGATGCAATTGCAACAACTCAACATGGAACACTAACACGCATACTTTTAGGAGGTATTGGCACAATTGGAACTATTTCAACAATGCTAACAGGAAATAACCAGGCAGCCAATCTCGCATTGGCTGCAATAAATATTTTAAATCAAGTTATTGGTACAGTACCTCTAACTACGATTATGGCAAATAGCATTTCAGGTATTACAGCATGGGTACCAGTTGCAGGTGCCTTAGTACCTTTGGCTGCAAAATTTTCAATAATTGGTGCATGTTTTATAGCCATTAGAGAAACTAATAAATTTGTTTTAGAACTTGGTAGGAAGGAAGCAGGAAAATTAATACAAATGAATTTTAAAGAACTTTTAGTTGACTTATGTAAACGTATTTTTAGTATATTAATGCGAGGTGGAACAGGGGTTATTCAAGCCAGATTAAGTGCTGCAAATTCTACTCGTGCAGCTGGCGGCGGTGGGGGCGGTGGCGGCGGTGGCGGCGGTGGCGGTGGCGGCGGCGGTGCGAGTCCTCCTCCTCCTCTTCCTCCTCCTCCTAGTCCTCCTCCTCCTGCCACGACTCCTCCTCCTCCTGTTAAAACACCTAGTTGGTTTTCTGCATTGTTTGGCAGACTTGGAGGCGGTGGCGCTGCTGAGGGCGGTGGTGGCGGTGGTGGCGGTGGCAAATGTCATGTAATAACAGAAGAAGAACAAAAAGCGATTGACACAGTTGGTGACAAAATAGACACATTTTTGAGCGGAGAAGAAGAAGGAGTAATAAAAATATTATCTCATCTAGAAATATTAGCAAGGGAGGCAGCTCGCCTTCCCCAAATACCTGTAAGCAGCAGCAGCAGTAGTGCCGTCGGCGGCGGCGGCGGCCAACGCAGACAATTTGGAGGCGGCGGCGGCGGCGGTGGCGGCGGCGGCGGTGGTGGCGGCGGCGGCGGCGGTGGTGGCGGCGGCGCCGGCGGCGGCGAGGCAGCGGCAGAGGGCACTGCCCCTGTTTCAGACAGCGAATTGACAATGGAGGAGTTGCTAGCACTGCTGGAGGCTAGGGGAGAGACTGCTTTGGGGAAGGGCGCGGGTGGTGGCGGCGGCGGCGGTGGCGGTGGCGGCGGTGGCGGTGGTGGGGGCGGCGGAGGAGGACAGCAGAACAAGAATGAGGAGCTCAAGAAGCAGAGAGCAGAGGAATCGTGGGCGCGCCTGAGACAACAGCAGAATCAGCCGAGAGAAGCGTGGGGGCCCTTCCCTGGGGGCGCCGAGTGGCGACAAAAGAATCCGCTTAATGTCGGAAAGCTGCTAGCCAAACGCAGACAATTTGGAGGAAAACGATCTACGAAAAAAGTCCAGAAGAAATCTACAAAAAAATCTAAAAGAAAATCTCGTAGAGTATAAATTTCAATCTTTTCTAACTTTTCTAGTTTTTCTAGCTTTTCTACAAGTCCTCGCCCTCTTTTTCTTTCCACATCCACTCCTATGAGTAACTAATCTTTTACACAAATGTTGGAACTCGTCTTTATTGACTAATTCCAGCCGTTGTTCCATACAACACCGAATACGCCATAGTTCGCGTAGTAAAGTTACACGTTTTTCTAAAGATTTTTCTTGAAAAGAACAAGAATTCCACGCATCCCTCCATTCTTGAAATGGAAGAACTTTCCCTAACACTTTCCAAAATGCCGCGTATTTAGAAAATCTTTCCTCTGGGTTCATTAAGTTCCAACGATTTTTATCTTTTTCACATAATACAGATTCTCTACTTGGACATCCTTCCATTGGCAGCGATTTTGAAAAACGCGAATAAGGATGATTTTCTGCAATACTAAATAAGAAATCCCACCCTTCAAATTCAGTCCTTATACATCCTTGATGAACACGCTCTTCATATACTTTTTTCACAATTTCAAAGGATGGATTTTTATCATGAAGAAGGCCTTGACCTCGTAATTTATCATTCACTTTATTATGAATTCTCCACATCCATTTTGATAAACTATCACGAGATTTTATATCAAGAGGATCGGCATCCATATATTCAGTCAAAGAAGCACGACAAAATTTACAAGGTAGAATAAACGGCAAAAGAGAAAAGAATTCTGTCACAGCTTTTTTATTCGAAGATTCATAAGTAAATGTTATTAAATGTATGAGTTTCCATCCTGAAGGACCCCAAAATTTCGTATCCATTTACTCTATATCAATATATTTTCTATAATTCTTATGAATTATAGAAAAATATGTAATACTGTCAACCGACTGTCCACTTACTGTCCACTTACTGTCCAAACTGACTCATACTTAGCGGAGACAAATAAGGACGTACTGTATCATTATATTGAGGATCCGCCTTACATTTCACAGTCGTCTTAGGACATACGGTTCTAGGGCATGGTGCGGGAGCAGGGCAAGCAACTTGTGGAGGGCATGACATCGTTGGGCAACGAGGACGAGGGCATGGAGGACATTCACCAGCTTCTTTCTTGCATGCAGAATTGTCTATAATTACTGGCTGTTGTTTAGGAATACTAGATTTCAATACATATTTGCTCAAGTCGGGAACAGGAGGGCATTCCGTCTTTAACATGTATTGTGTTAAATCAGGCACTGCAGGGCATGGAGGAATACTGGATTTTAGAACATATTTACTCAAATCAGGTTCGCGACATGGAGGGCATACTAACCGAGCAATACCTCTCGCAGTGCATCCGCATTTTGTTGCCTTTTTCCTACATGCTGAACAAACTGGAACACCGCTCATACCTTCCTGAGTAAATCCTTCAATCCCAAGAGCAGATTTCATATATCTTCCCAAACCAAATCCAACGCCAAGAATTAATACAGCTAACGCAAGAAGGATTCTCGGTGTTAATTTTAAAGGAATCACTGAGGCCATTTCTCCTCTTCTAATGTGGAGTGATGAAAATTAGCTCTCCACTAGCTTCTCCAACCTTTCCATGAAACCGGAGGACATCCCATTTGTTCAGGTGTAGCAGGATCGGCATTTGTAGCTAAGCGAGAACATATCATTCGCGCGTGTCCTCTCCAACTATATCCAGAACTTACTGTCTCTCCTTTTTCAAGACACCCATAGTCTGATGGATTCATTCCAGCCCGTTTAATATTTTCCGTAATTGCTTCAGCCCTTGCTTTCCAATCAAACGACCCAGGATTTCCAGATAAGACGGAAGGAGGACGCACAGAATCAGACGTTCCATTTTCAAATCCAGAGACGGTATCTAACTTGCGAATAGTCTCGTCAAATTCACCACGAGCCCCTTCCGTTCCAGGATGTAATTTAGAATTGGCATACGCCCTTGCATAAGATGCCAATGCCCTCTGTTTTCTTACATCATTGTCGCTTGTATAAGAAACACTCAAGTTATATGATAATCCTGACAACATATCTTTTGCATATCTTTCAAAGAGTGTGGCGGCCAATTGAGAGCCAGATACATCACCAATATCATAGGAATTAAAGAGATTACTTAATGAGCCAAATCCATAGCTGGATAATATACCACCGATACCTGCCGAAGAACTTCCAAGCGCTGGTAAGAAATTTTTATAATCTTTGACTTTAATTGGTATATCAGCCTCTTTCATTGAGCCATTTCCAATCTTCGTTATTAAATCGCTCACAGTTGTATTGATTTTCGTGAATACAGCAATTCTTGCTTTAATCACAGGGTCTGTTGTTCCAGATGCTTGTAAACGTATTATTTCAGCACCGATTGCTGTCTGTAAAAGTTTCAGTTGTGTTAAAGTAATTGGCTTTTCATCTTCAGAATATCCACTTGTTGAAAACCCTTCTTTTACACCAACCTTAGAAAGTGGCTTCTCTGTGGGAGATACTAGTTCCACATTTGCTAAACTACGATATGATCTTTGTAAATATCGCAAATTTGCCCCCATATCATTTAATTCTTGAATGCTAATTTGAGGCGTAATGCCTGGATTTTTTTGCAAAACACTGAGTTCATCACGAACACGACGATACTCTCCTAAAAATTGTGTTAAAGGTAATTTCACGGAAGGATCTGACATTTCTTTCATATTTGGATATTCTTGTTTATAAAAGCCGTCCATATCGGCCTTTAATTCTTTTAACATTGCAGTCGAGCTTTTTTCATCAACAGGATCTGTCTGTGGCAATGGATTCACAGAAGCTAATCCAGTGATTGGGGCTGATGGTAAATCTGTTACTTGATTTGTACCTGTTACTGTATTCTCTTTCAATGGTAGTGGAGGTGGGACTTCTTTTCCTGTGGCTTGGCCTTGGCCCTGGCCTTGGACTTGCCCCAGGTCCTGAAATCCACATTTCGACGTGTCAACTCGTGGCATACAAGCATTGGCAATTATGACGATTATTAATATAATAAACGACATACTAATTAAGATTCCATATCTTGACTCTGCCATCTCGTTCTATTTATCATGGTAAAGAACAACCATAACATGGAACAGAATCCTTTCGTATATAATCGTCGGGGTTCTTTCCAGGAATATATTTCATGAAATCGCTTCCTTGCTGAGAAGCAAAACTATCAATACAAGAATCATCAAGTATGGTATCATCTCCAGACCCATATAATCCTTTGAATTTACTACTCATAATTTCCTGCTTCACAGCGTCTTTTACATCTTTCATCATATCAGCCCGCATATTGCGATAATATTTATCTGTTACATAGTCAGTATCCTTATCGTCCTTATCGCCACTTGAAGAACCAGAACCAGAACCAGAGCCTAATAATGATAATAAATCTGTGAGAGTTAATGTAATATTTCCAGAAGTATCAGCATAATTATAAAAGTGTTCATTCATCAATAGTTGACCTAGAAATAGAACTGCTAAAAGTCCTATAAATGCCATAAGAGTGTGATCCATCTGTTCTTAGAATAAAAATGAATTTCCACACACCCTTTTACACAAATTCCATATGCTTCAATCTAGACATACAGATGATTCTCTGATTGAAGTGGGGATTGATGAGGCTGGAAGAGGACCTCTATGGGGACCTCTCTATGCTGGAGCTGTTATATGGTCGCATGAAATGAGTGAGGAACAAGCCAATATATCAAATATGATAAAAGATTCTAAAAAACTATCAGAAAAACGCCGGAATTATTTATCTGAACAAATAAAGAATTTGGCGATCAATTGGTCTGTTGGTAGTGTTAGTCCCGCGGAAATTGATGAACTTGGAATGACAAAGGCAAATCAATTGGCATTCACGAGAGCTTTAGAAGGTCTCACCATTACTCCAGAACGCATTCTTATTGATGGTTGTTTATCCGTAGTAACACACCCGTGGTCATTTATAGAACAAGTTGTTGAGCCGGAAGCTGATGGAAAGTATTTGGCAGTGGCGGCGGCGTCTATTCTTGCAAAAGTAGAGCATGACCGATGGATTCTTGATTACTGTGATACAAATGCGAATGTGGCGGAACGATATGATTTGAGAAAGTGTAAAGGGTATGGGACAAAGAAACATCGCGAAGGGATATTAGAATTTGGTCCGCACTTATTACATCGTCGTCTTTTCTTGAGAAAATTACTTAATCTTACTGTATAAGATACACTAAGAATACGAGAAATTTGTACTAGAAAGGAAAGTTATTTATTTGCGCTGCTTGCGAGTTCCCTTGCGCTCCTTACGTTCCTTGCGCTCCTTACGCTGCTTGCGGCTCTTGCGCTCCTTGCGCTCCTTGCGCTCCTTGCGCTCCTTGCGCTCCTTGCGGGTGGGCTTTCTAGATGGCATCTTATATTAATTGTTTAGATTTTTTACATGCTTCAGAAGAATAGCAATATCTTCGGCCTGTTGATGAATTCCTAGAGATCCTAAAACAAAATGTCCTTGGTCGCTTTCAATTGCCAATAATTGTTTTTTACGTGGATGCGCGTTTGACCCTGCCTGACATCTGACGATCCATTTTACAGATTCATACGCAAATACTTGGGGATCATTTAATCCCGTTCGGACAATTTGAAAAATCCCTGGTGTTCCATTTTCAGGAAGAGTATCCATCGGAGACCATTGTAAAATGCCATATAAATCTGAAACTCGTAAATTCGGAAGACCAAATTCATCCGTCTCCAATAACGTCAGCGGCAAATCGTGATTTGTAGTAGTTCTTAAGACATCTAAATAAGGAACTTCCATATATGCACATCCAAATAGATCACCCTTTGGAAATTTAGAGCACAGTCCTCCCACCCATAATCCACCCGCCGAACGACCATATAATACAGTTCTATCAACATCCATATTACACAAACGTCGTGCTTCTCTTACAACTGCCTCAGCATCTTCTAAAACACGTAGGCGCCCTGATAAACGCCCATCATCTTCCCACCGCGGTGTATGATCGCCAGCACCACGAAAAATAGGTAGGCAAATCGTCCAACCTTCCTGTAACAATGGCGTCCAACGAGCTGTTGAAAAATTACTTGATAATCCATATGCCGAATATGCAGAAATAAACAGCCCTTTTTTCCCAGTCCCAACGAAATAAAATGGAATGGGAGTTGAATCTGCAGAAATTGCGAAATATCTCTTTATTGTTTTATGAGCATTTTTCAAAGAGAGATGAGTCGTTTTTTCCCAGATTGTTTTTATTCCTGGTATTGTGATTTTCATCCAATTCGAATCCCATGGATCTATTAAAAGATTTCCAACACCTTCCCAAAGAATTGTTGGAGGGTCTTTACTTAATTTCCATACAATCCGTGTTCCATACCATTTCGTTATTAATAAATTGCGAGATGTATCTATATATTCTGGAACGCTTTGTTGAAACGAAGGAAATACATATCCACGTCGTTTCAGACCGTCTGATACTTTCCATTTGTCATCTTCGCCATTCCATACAATATATTCATCGGCACTTACACATCCAAAAACAAATCTACGACTTTCAAGACGAATCCCTTCCAAAAGTCTACTTGTGTTAGATAGTTGGAAGACGTCTTGCTTCGGCCCAGATTGTCGCCGAATAAATAAAACATCTCGCCCTTTCACAAGTTCCAAATTATATCTGGGATCATTTTCTTCATATTCTACTCGCATATCAGACCCATCTTTTGCTAACCATGATACAAGTTTATAATATACTAATTTCTTTTTACAGGCGATTCCATAACAACGTTCCCCCAATATACCAATATAAGGACCCATGCCATGTTTTTCCCATAAAGCTACTTTTGACCCACGTGTGTATGCGGCGAGTATAAACTTTTCGGCACCCACTTCGCTGGAATCTTCGTATGAAATATATACAACATCACTTCCTTTTTTTACACAAATATCGGAAGCTATGTTTGGCTTTAGCGACTGCTGCGACTGCAGCGACTGCTGCAGCGACCCTTTCCATCTCCATGAATATGCCATTGTACCAAGATGACCGATTTCAACATTTCCTGCAGAAAATCTCATTTGTTTCCCTACGTCTAACGATTTTTCAAGGGTGTGACGAAGTTTCGGGATTGTATAAGCAACATCTTTTACACTGTCTTTCCATTGTTTTTGATATTTGTGTAAAAGGGTATTCCATTGGTCTCCTTTCATTGGCTCCATCCACGCCAAATCATCTTTCCATTGTATGCCTTGTGTTTTTCTTATAAGTCCTGAAGACATTTATTATATAGGTCTAAAATAAAGATGTAAGAAATCAAAAGAAAAGCAAATGAGAACAATCGTTTTATATAATAAATCAAATATGTTCGGCTTACGCCAAGATGCTCTTCTTATTCAGTCAGCCCTCAAATGCGAATTGAAATATCCTTTGGAATCTGTTGTGACTTGTGACATTGCCATACATTTGGAAGTTCCTTATTATGGATGGATGGGATTTGCAGCTGTAAATATCTTGGTTATAAATCCAGAATGGTGGGAAGAAGCATGGAACTCTTATTTAACACAAGTGAAAATCTTAGTCTTCAAATGTACGGAAGATAAAGAGAGATTTCTTGAAACGCATCCTTTTTATGGGGCATCGTGTGTAATTCCATGGGCTTCTTTGCCGACGAATCAGAATTCGGGCCAGACTCAAGAAATGTCTCGGTCTGCTCTTTGGCTTCTCGGCGGCTCGGTAAATAAACGAGATGCCGCTTTAAAGATTCTTCCATTATGGAAAGATGTTTGGCCTTCTCTGGAAGTGTATACAACAACTCCTCTTTCTTTTCCAATACCTTTGCCGAAAAATGTCAGTATTCATATTGAAGAGTTAAGTCTTGAGAAAAAACAGAAGCTCCAAGCCAAACATTCGTGCCATATTATTATAAGTTCCTCTGAAGCATTATCTATGTCCAGTCTTGAAGGAGAAAGTTATGGAGCATTTCTCATAGGAAATTCCTTACCTGTATATATTGAAAACTTCAAAGATAAATCATATACCTTTTTAACACAATCGTCTCTTGTTCCTTATAAGGCTGGTATGAGAGATATGTTTTTAAACGTGGAAGAAAGTCTTGAACAAGGAGTTCAAGAGTTTCTAACAAAGTATTCATATGCTACAAAAAGAGCGGCAATCGAAGAATCTGCAAATAGAGTACGGAAATTCCAAACATCGGTTCAAAGTCTTGTAAGTGGAATTCCTTCGTTCCCATTTCAACCTGTGAAGTTTTTAACAGATGCTGAACTTCCTAAAATATCCGTTGTTACACTCACATATAATCGGAAAAAATTCCTAGATCTTGCGTTTCATAATATTTTATCAACCGATTATCCAAAGGAAAAAATAGAGTGGGTAATTGTGGATGATTCTGATGATCCTGAAGAACAGGCATCAGATAAAATTATTAAATTTGGACGAGAAAATGGGCCTTTATCATTGACATATATACCATTGGCAAAACGAACGATTGGCAGAAAACGCAATGTTGGAATTCATAGAGCAGAAAATTCTATTATTCTTTTTATGGATGATGACGACCATTATCCGCCATCTTCCTTTCGCAGACGTGTATCATATCTTTTAACACATCCTTGGAAACCGCAAATTACTCTTTGTACTACCATTGCATGTTATGATTTACAACATGGAATCTCGGCAGTAAATACTCCTCCATGGAATTTAGGACTTTCAAAACGTGTATCAGAAGCTACCTTTACTTTCTATAAATCTTTTTGGGAAACTAAGAATTTCTCAAATGTAAATATAGCAGAAGGTGATGATTTTTTAGAAGGAAGACAGACAGATGCTACAATTCTTGAACTACCACCACAACAAATTATTGTGGCGATGAGTCATGGAAAAAATTCAACAAGTCGGCGATTTCCTACAGGCGGAAGTCCTTCTTGTTTTTGGGGATTTCCCAAAGAATTTCTAATCTTTTTACACAAACTTATAGATGTTGAAGTAGAAGCTTCGTAGATTTTCTATATTTTTCTGGCATTACACTCATACAGTATTCTAGAAAAGAAATTAATAATGAATGAGACCCTTTCACAATATCTTTTTTTATTTTTGTTTTCATCGGTTCATTTGCAAAGGATAACCAACTCACAATTATATATTTTCCAATGGTATGTAATGTTATGGAAGATGGTGTTAAAAGAGATGCTGAAGTGAATATGACATTTTTCCATTGACCTTCTATTATTTCTTCTATCAAGATGAGGAATGTGCGAGGAGGATTTTCTTCAGAGGTTTGTTTCGAACTTATATGAAACGAATCAAGTAATGTTGATATAAATAAGGTGGTATGCGTTTCTCTTGTTTTTGAGTCAGGAGAAGGAAATGGTGTATACATTTTTTTTATATATGGAATATCATTCCATAATGTATTAATTTCATTTAACTTTTCGAGAAATACTTTAAACATTTTACTATAATACGTATCTTCGGTTGAAAGTAATTCTTGGGACTGCTCGTACTCTTGGGACTGCTCGGATTCTTGGGACTGCTCGGATTCTTGGGACTGCTGGGACTGCTCGGATTTGCCGCCTGTTAAAAAGCTAAGAAGCCACGGAGCGCGTTTAAACATTTTTTCAAGATTTGCCTGTTCTGAAGAATTTAAAAATGGCATTCCCTCATTTTTAATATACGATGACCATCCATCCTCACCTTTCTTCTCTATAAAAAAATAAAGTACCATACATAATTGTGAAAGACAATTATATACGTTATCATGTAATAATGCCGAATTTATTATCCGGATACGTTTTTGTATGTCATGAATCTTTTCAGCAAACTCTTCCATCTATTTTGTATGTGAAATATTATTTAAATGATGGCAACGAAATCTAACTTCCGCACATTAAACATCCTTCACCTTTTTCAGCAGCCTCTTTTGCTTCTTGAACGGATTTCTCATATTCTCTTGACAACCTTTCCAGCTTTTGTTGTCTTGTTTCTTGGACTGGGACTGCTGGCCCTGTTGCTGCCGCTGGTTTTGCTCCTGCTGCTGTAGGAGCCTTTGCTCCTGCAGAAGCAGACTCACTCTCAGAATCGCTAGATTCACTCAGAGTAGCATCGTCGTCGTCAACATCATCTCGCAATCCTCCTCCACTTACAGCAGCTAAAAGCCGTGGATCAACTGTGAATTTCTGTGCCATAACAGGAGCCTTTGTTCTCAAATAATAACATCCTGTTTTCAAACCCGTCTTCCAAGCATAAAAGTGCATAGAAGTCAAATTGGCATATGTAGCATCGGCCATAAATAGATTTAGACTCTGCGACTGATCAATAAATGCCCCGCGAGAAGCCGCCATATTAATCAATGTCTTCTGTTTCATTTCCCAAGTTGTCTTGTATCTTGCCTGAATATCTTCAGGAATACTGGAAATACCTTGAATACTTCCATTTCTAGCAACAATCTCTTGTTTCAAACTTTCACTCCAAATTCCAATGGAAATTAATTCCGTTAGCAGATGCTTATTTAATACAATAAACTCGCCAGCAAGAACACGGCGAGTATACAGATTACTCATGAATGGTTCAAAGCATTCATTATTCCCCAGAATTTGCGACGTGCTTGCAGTTGGCATAGGAGCAATCAGCAGAGAATTGCGAATTCCCTTGGACGCCTTTGCCCTCAAGGAAGCCCAATCTAATGAGCCATCAGCCTCACTTAAGGGTACAACTTTCCACATATCAGGCTGTAGAATACCCTTTGACACAGGACACCCATCAAAGCTAGAATACGCCCCATCGATCTCGGCAATCTTCGTTGACATTTCAACCGCCGCATAATACATATGCTCAAAGATTCTCTGATTCAAATCCGCCGCCTCTGGAGATTCCCAATCCAATTTCATCATGGCAAATACATCTGCTAATCCTTGGACGCCGAGGCCCACAGGACGATGACGCATATTACTACGCTGCGTTGACGCAGTAGGATAATAATTCACGTCAATCACGCGATTTAGATTACGAATCGCCACTCCTGTAACATATCGCAACTCATCAAATTGGAACTTACCGTCTTTAATGAAAGATGGCAGGGATAGCGATGCCAAATTACATACAGCAGTCTCATCTGACGAAGAATATTCCATAATCTCCGTACAAAGATTACTTGATTTAATTGTGCCGATATTCTGTTGATTGGATTTACTATTCGCGGCATCCTTGTACAACAAATACGGTGTTCCAGTCTCCATCTGAGCATCCAGAATCTTGAACCACAATTGTTGTGCGCTATACACCTTTCTAGCAAGTCCTTCCTTCTCGTACTTTGCATAAAGGTCTCTGAATTCTTGGCCCCATACATCAGCAAGACCAGGTGCCTCATCAGGACAGAAGACAGACCATTCCCCCCCAGCTTCCACACGTTCCATAAATAAATCAGGAATCCAAAGTGCGTAGAATAAATCACGAGCACGCTCTTCTTCAGCCCCTGTATTCAACTTCAACTTCAAGAAATCTTCAATATCAGCATGCCACGGCTCCAAATACACCGCAAAACTGCCATTTCTACGACCACCTTGATTTACATACCGAGCAGTATTATTAAAGACTCTCATCATTGGAATAAGCCCATCACTAATTCCATTCGTTCCACGAATTCCTGAACCACGTGCACGAATATTGTGACAATGAAGACCAATTCCACCAGCATGCTTACTGATTCTTGCACAATCCTTCAATGTATCGAAGATGCCGTCAATACTATCTTCGGCCATCGCAATAAGAAAACACGAACTCATTTGCTGTCTTGGTGTTCCTGCAGAAAACAGTGTCGGCGTCGCATGTGTGAACTTTTTCTTACTAATCAAATCATACGTCTCAAAGGCTCGTGGAAGATCAGACGACCATAAGGAAAGTGCGACACGCATCCACAAATGTTGAGGACGCTCACGAACTTGTAAATTAGAATCCTTCAGCAAATATGACTTCTCAAGCGTCTTGAATCCGAAATAATCCAGATCATAATCTCGCCCATAGTCAATAGCCTTTTCAATGGCAGTCGCCTTCTCTGAATCATGACACAATGCCAATATCTCAGCACTAATATAACTCGTCTCAGTGCCAGACTTATTCTTCTGCTTCGATAAAGATATCATGACGTTGGCGAAATTTGCCTCCGTCTGTTTATGATGATTACTGACGGCAATTGAACCTGCCAAGGAAGCCCAGTCAGGGTGAGTTGTTGCTAAAGAAGCGGCTAGACGAGCTGTTAGGTCATCTAACTCGGTCGTTTTCACACCATCATAGATTTGCGACAAGACTTGCTGGGCGAGACCATCGGGGTTAATAGATAGCCCACGAGCTGCTTTACGAATTCTTTGTAAAACCTTGTCAAAACTTACGTGCTCAGCTAGTCCATTTCTCTTCAGAACTCTCATACTATAAGACATTGTTACTTTGTGGGACTATTTTTAACCGAAGGTGGCTGAATCAATTTTTTACAAAAAAACAAAAAAATTGTTATTACGCAATTTTTTACAAAAAAACAAAAAATTTATTTTACGCATTCATTTGCCTCGTTAGAAGTCCTTATCTGCAAGCTGTCCTAGCATCAATTTATTTTGTGTAATTACACGACTGCTAATACACATGGACTCCATTTCTTGTAATAGAAGCTTATATGCATATGGAATTTCAATTGCACTGAATCTTGTCGTATTTCCACACCCACGGCAATTCCAAATACCTTCCACAGGATTCGCGATACATAATAAGCCGCAATCTCTGCAGGAAAAGCACCGAAATGCATCAGAGCATTCCATGAATCTCTCTTTCGTAAATTCCGTCATTCCATGTGCTATTACACAATCACGCTCCATTTCTCCGAAACGTAAGCCACCTTCACGCGCTCTTCCTTCGGCTGGTTGGCGAGTTAGCATAACAAGAGGTCCAGAAGCACGTGAATGCATCTTATCAGCAGAGCAGTGCCTTAGCCTCTGATAAAACACTGGTCCAACGAAGATATTTGTCTCCATTTGTCTTCCAGTGAATCCATTATATAGAATTTCATTGGAATGTGGCTCCATTCCTAAGTCATCTCGCAATAAACTCGCCAGACCATCCACAGTACAATTTCCAAAAGGTGTTCCATCTCCTAAAGCACCCACCTCACATCCCACCTTCCCCAAAAGTGTCTCCATCAGCTGGGCAATCGTCATACGGCTAGGAATACAATGTGGATTAATGATAATATCTGGAACAACTCCTGACGCTGTTTGAGGCATATCTTCGGCATTCAGAATCATTCCACATGTCCCTTTTTGCCCATGGCGTGAAGAAAACTTGTCTCCAATTTCTGGAACTCTGTCTTGACGCACACGAACTTTTGCGAAACTGTAGCCTTCTCCATTCCGATTTCTGAAAATCCTGTCTACCCAACCAATCTCATTATTTCTCATGGTGCGACTTACATCACGATACTTCTTTGTTCCAGCAGGAACCACCGTTCCCGTTGGAATACGAAGAGGAACTACTTTTCCAATGAGAATATCATCGTCATCTACATATTGATTCTCTGGCACAAATCCATCAAGAGCCAATTTCTCGTAATTGGCATTTTTCATCTGTCGTGTTTCTTGTGTATCTGGCTTGTAAAATCGCTCTTCCTCACCGCTACTTTGATTCTTCTTCTCCTCATCCTTGTATGTTCTGTAAAAGATACTGCGAAATCCTCCCCGTTGTAGAAATGCCCTATTAATCATGATGGAATCCTCTTGATTATAACCAGTATATGTCATAATTGCCACTACAATATTTTGACCCGACGGCATTTTCTCAGCCCCGTAGAATTTACTCACAAAGGGGGAAACGAGAGGAATTTGCGGATAACACAGTAAATGCGACATGGCGTCATAGCGCTCACGATAATTCAACGCATACATCCCCATTGCTTGCTTTCCCATCGCACAATT
>Ga0136644_10001580_pt1 | contig 17987 bp, 18 predicted proteins | sample C_130820_EF_Meta_FD_94780 | JGI IMG/M metagenome (GOLD analysis project Ga0136644, IMG submission 94780) | Freshwater microbial communities from Lake Croche, Canada to study carbon cycling - C_130820_EF_MetaG (v2) (version 2) | ecosystem: Environmental > Aquatic > Freshwater > Lake | place... | reverse complement strand
GGACAGGGAGGGTGGTCAGAACAGGGAGGAATGGCGGGGGATATGCCTCTGGCGGTAGGAGCGGACTCGCAGTTTATGCTTGGAGTCGATCAGGCGTCCCATCGCCCAGTGCGGTGCTCGCCGCCGTACACGAATGATGAGTCCTGTAAGCCGGACAATACGTTCACCAACCGTCCGTTGGCCGGGTCGCACACAGTCTCTGTCAATCCTCGTTCGTACCAGACGTATGTGGCAGCATCAACGTCCGGATCCTCTGGAAATCTGTACCAGCGTGTAGACCCTGGAAGCATTGATCATTCGGGGGCTCTGGAACAGACGCACCAGTACCTTACGCAAATGGACAGTGATGTGAACGCCCTCGGAACCGCTACGAGCACACAGGACGCCCAAATTCAGGTTGGAAAGGTGAAGCAGGCAGCGAATACTGTAATTAAGAAGATTTCGGATATCCGCGAAGAGCGTGAGAACACGGCAGCCGAGCGTGATCGGATAAAGCGGAAGATCGAGACACTTGGAGGATCGTCATCGGAGTATAAGATGAAAATACTCCAGACAATTACAATCACACTTGCGGCGGTTCTTCTATGCTATTTTGTTTTTGGACTTGTACTTCCTCCTTGGGCGAATATGAGCATTGCGATTGTAGGTATGCTTGTGGGTCTCGGGTTCGCAATTTCATTTGCTGTAAGTAAACAATGACGGCAAAGCTTGATAAGTCCCTATCGGACTGGGCAGATGATCCAAGAGCTCTTCAGTCTGCCCAGGAATCGTATAATCGTGCGGCCCTGAACCCTGATGTTGATCCCGACACACTCGAACAGCTTCGGTTCCGCTACTATAGCATGAAGAACGGACCCGCGTGGGCCGATCAGGAGCGGAAGGTGATTGTCGACAAGAAGATGACACCTGTCCTGGATGCGTACCGCCAACAGTACGATGATCTGGATAATCAGGCTGCGGTTCAGTCGGCGTACACGGACTCCATCGCCACTATCCGCAACAAACAGTCGTCTCTGAAGAACAGTGTATCTGGAAGCATTGATTATCTGGGAAATCTCCTGTCGGAGAAACTCCAGAAGATCGGGGCGTATAATCGGTACATTGAGCTCACGGACCCCACCACGGCCACTCCAGTACCCGCTACAGCCAATCCTATGGTCGCATACTTCTCTAGCTTCCCTTCATCGTTCGCAATTGTCCTTGATGTCTTCATTGCGATTCTCATTCTGATGATGCTGATCATTATTTTCAGGAAGTCGGGAATAGCCTTCAAGGGGTTCGGGAGTTCGTTCTTCTACAACACCCAGCCTGGGATACTACCAAACATCAAGATTTCCAGTCCAGGGCTCAGTCCAATCAACAGGGCAGCATGAACGTTTCGACGGACGATGGACGTTCAAAGTACATATTCGCAAGGTAGGTTTTGGATGTTCCCAGTGGCGAAAAGACGCGGCAGTAAGCACCGGGGAGTGGGAGACTGTCAAAGGTGTAGAGCGACACGAGATCATCGTAGAATACAATATCGTTATGAGGGTCCAAAAGGAGCCTGCTACCGTTATATTGAAATGCCAGGTACCCCACCATTTCGTTCGGATGAAATCCAGGTATACTGTTGAAGTCGGCGAGGGGTATTGATGTCCACTTCGGTGGAACCTGGACGGACACAAAGGGGATCCATGTGTATGTGAACGTCAGGTACGGTTCGATGGGTATAAGACCGGTGGGTACAGTGTGCTGTATCTCAAAGATGAACGGGGTGGGACCGTACAGATCCGTCACCGTTCTACACAGCGTAGTGATCATACGGCCCGACCATCCCAGTCCTCTGTAGTTCCGATCCACGTAATTGAAACACATTGCGACAACCATGAACGATTTCTCTGTTCCGATCCAGTGGCCGCGTTTTGCGGCCAAGATTCCGACGCGTGGGACCCAGGCAAGGATATCGTCCTCTCCCATGGACGGACGTCTAAGCTGAAACTCGTCTTTCCAGACGGAAAAGCACCATTCACGGACATTTTTGGGAACGTTCTTCCATAAGCCAGTATTGATTTCGGGGTGGGATTGGTAATCAAAATTCCGGTCGATCATTGTTCCTGCTCGCCCTGGGGAACGTTGGATTGGAAGTGTCTCCCACATTTCTTACATAGATACAAGAGAGGATGGAAGGAAGTTTAGCATATTGGCTCATTGCCCTTGCGGCCATAGCCATTCTACTGCTGTCACAACTACACACTGTCCATCGCGAGATGTTCGATAACGAGAAGGAGAAGAATGGGGACACGGATACCCATGAGGACTTCGCTGAGATCTATGACGATTTCTATGCGAATGTCTACGACAAGCTCTTTACCACCCCAGAGCGTATTTCCTTTGAAAAAGCGTCGATCAAGGAGTACGCACTGTCAGAGTGGCCGAAGGATGAGATCAAGCTTCTGGATGTATGCTGCGGCAGCGGGCCTCACGTCGACTGGTTGTGCCGCGAAGGAATCGAGATTGTGGGAGTCGATGCGTCCGAGCCTATGCTGAAGAAGGCCCGGGAGAAGTGTAAGAGTGCCCGTTTCTACAAGGGGGACATTACTCGGGCAGAAACATTTGCCCCAAAGTCGTTCTCCCATGCGATCATGCTGTATTTTTCCATCTACCAGTTCCAGAACGCCAAGATGGTTCTTGACAATATTTATTCGTGGCTGCGGCCCGGTGGAATATTTGTGGTTCATCTGGTAGACCCCAACAAATTCGACCCGATTCTGGACGTTGCGTCTCCCTTCGGTCCGTTCTCGGTACAGCGGTACAGCGACGAGCGGGTCATTGATTCTGACGTGTTCTTCGATAAGTTCAAGTACAAGAGCCGGTTCGTCAAGGATCCTGACTCAGACAAAGCTAAGTTTGAAGAAGTATTTGAGTTCAGTGATCCGCACTCGTACCGCGAAAACATCCATCAACTGACGATGCCAGGAATTTCGGCGATGTTGGACATTGTGCGTTCATCAGGGTTCACGCGTCATGAAATGGTGGATATGACATCTGTAGGGTACGAGTACCAATATCTTGTCTACTTTTCTAAATAACAGTAGCCGTCCAGTATGAACAGCATGCGAATTCAAAAACAGTACAGGATCATGGGGGGCGGCGGAACGACGATGATCACGTCCGGCGGTCCCCATCCACATATCAACATGGCCAACAACTGTATTTTCAACCTACGTCAGATCAACGGTATTAACTTTCCGAGAGGACCTGGTCCGATCGGCTACTTCCTAACGATGTGTGCGGACGGCCATACGATGTACTGGCATCCAGGAATGGCTACGGAGGGGACGCAGGGTGCGACGGGACCTACCGGGCCGCTGGCAGGACACCCAGGCCAGATCATATTTCACGATACACACAAGGCAAATGGACACCCAGCACTCACCTTTGATCCGTCAACTGGAACGACGAACATGCAGAATGCGAACGTCTTTGGAACCTTTGTCGTTCATGGAACTATCATAGGAAACTTCAACGCCCCTGCGTATAATGTCGCAGGGGTACATCTTGGCGGAGGATCGATACGTACGGGAACGGGAGCACCCAATTCGATTGGTGGGTGGTCCATCACGAACGGCAGTCTGAGCAATGGGAACATAAGTATACTTCCAAACGGTGCGATTATGACTCCAGGGTACGCTGGCAACTTTATTGGCGGCGTTTCATTGTATGCCGGATGTCTCAGTAACCCATACACGACCAGCAACGTGATTGGCGGAAACACGCTTTCAAATGGAATGCTGGGAATAGGAACGTCTCCAGGGGGGTACGCTCTCAATGTGAACGGTCCATCCTTCATGAATTCGACACTTACTGTACAAAATAACATCACTGCGGCAGCGGGGCTCGTTGTGAATGGCCCTGCTACATTTTCATCCATAGAATCGCGTGGAAATATGACCGTAGACGGAACAACAACCCTGGTAGACACAACTGTCAGATCTCTTACGATCACTGGACAGAGTCTGAACGCACCGACCGCCAATGCTGTCCTAGCATCCGCAATAGTTTCTGGACGCACGACACTCCACGATGTCTATCTTCAATCTATCGAAGTGAACGGTTCTTCGATATTTGCCCCCAACGCCGCCGCAACTCTATCATCTGCCCAAGTTTCAGGAACACTCGATGTGGTAGGTCTGGCAACACTGGCGGATACAACGGTGAACACGTTGACGGTACGTGGACCAACGATTGACGCACCCTCTACCCGTGTAACCCTGTCCTCTCTCTTTGTGTATAACGACCTTGAGGTTCATCGTAGTATTATTAACCGTTCAGGGTATACGGATCTGGGGGATACAAGCGTACACTCTCTCGAGATGAAAGGACCGTCCATTCGTGCCCCCGTGTCCACGGCAACTGTTTCGAGCCTCATCGTCTACAACGACATTCACAATGTGTCTGGACGCACGACCCTCCAAGATACGTGCGTACAGTCCTTGGTGATCAATGGTACGCTTGAGGCAATAACCGGTCAAACAACCCTTTCGTCGCTGTCCGTGTACCACAGTGTAAATGTTGAAGGCGATACTGTACTTCAGGACACACACATCCTAGATTCGCTGGTTGTTGGAGGTACGCTTGACGTCCTGTCCTCCCAAACAACGCTTTCTGCCCTTGCGGTCCACAACACGTTGGCAGTGTCCGGGCCCACTATACTCGGAGATAGCTGGCTCTCAACACTTCATCTCGGCGGATCGGTACTTGATGCCCCCAACGCTCTTGTATCCGTCTCCTCCCTGGTTGTACATAACGATATCGTAGTGGAGGGAACCACAGTGTTAAGGGGGGCGACAACCACGACACAGGATCTCATTGTGAACGGGTGTACTCTGAGTGCTCCGAAGGCGGCTATGACTATATCGGCTCTCAATACCCGCAACGATCTCACCGTTGGAGGATCTACAACAATCCAATCTCTTGTGTTGAATGGGCCTACTCTCACGGCACCCACGACAGCTGCTTCACTTGGACACATACGTGTTTCGGGAGATGTGGCGGTGGGGGGGCAAACTGTTCTTTTGGACACGTCGGTACAGATGCTCACGGTCAATGGAACCACACTGAATGCTCTGAACGCGGCTGTGGCTGTATCATCCTTAACCGCCTCCAAGACTCTCAATGTGAATGGCCGTACAATACTTTCCGACACGGTTGTGCGAACAATGACTCTGACTGGACCGACCCTGAATGCCGCTGGGTCGTATGCGACGTTCATGGACGCCGCAGTATCGGAAACCCTCGAAGCAAAAACATTGGCAGTTTCCGGACAGACTACAATTGGAGGGAGTATCGCAGTCTCTGGAACCGCAATGATGGCAACGCTGTCTGGCGTTTCATCTATAAATGGCGTAGCTGTATGTACCAACAGAACGATCAGTAGCCTGTGCCTAGGAGGTGTATCGTCAGCGGCGGGGGTGGTCGCTGTTGGTGTGGGTGCTGGAGATTCTGGGACTGGGATGTACTTGACCGCAATTGGACTCAATGCGGGGTCTAAAAACACGGGGGCCTACGTCAATGCTATGGGAACAAGTGCGGCCGAGCAGAACGCGGGGCGGAATCTTGTGGCGATCGGCATGAATGCGGCCAAGACCAATACGGGAAACTTCAACGTGAATATCGGTGATTTCTCGGGAACGAACCAGACCGGGTCGAGCAATGTAGGTCTAGGTACGCGTTCGCTCATTGGGAACGGGGGATCGCTCGTATCGGCAGTTGGATTTTCGGCGGGTGAGGGATCAACGGCAAATAGTTGTGTGTACATCGGCGAGCGGGCGGGAATGAGCAATACGCTCAGCAACTCCGTGTTTATTGGCCGTAATTCGGGGGGGTACGTTCCCAATACTCCAAATACGTTCATGGTGTACTCAACGAAACCCGGAGTCCCGGCAGTTCAGGTGGATACATCGAATAACGTTATGGGAATAGGGTGTGCCCCCAATCCCAAGTACGGTCTGACAGTTGGGGGTCCAATTGCGAACACGATCAATGTCGTGTGTATTACCGCAACGGAACCGTTCGAACTGTCAACCTCAAACTGCTCTACGTACTTCAATATGTTGTGCGAGGCTCCAGTGGTTCTTCCAGGAGACACACCTATCAAGGGAAGTTATTGGGTGGTCAAGAACAACTCGAAGGCAGAGATTACGCTCGGGTCATCCGGCGGGTTCTTTAATACATCTGGAATAACAACTACATCTCTTCCCATCGGAGGGCTCTTTACGCTGATTTATTCTGGAGCTGATTCGGTATATTACACGTTCTAAACTTCTTCTAAAGAACAATGATATCGGACAACCGAACAGTCGCAGATTTTCAGACATTCACGTTCTCTGGACATTCCAGGACACTGGCCCACAAATCCCTGCTCCAAAGTATTCAACTGGGACACGCGGATTATGCGTGCTACTGGACTCTGGAACTCTTGTGTTCTGGTCTCGTTCATTCCCTGTGGAATACCCTATTTGAAGCGGGGGGACTGTACGTCCACCGATGCCCTAACATGTTCACGTACCTGACATCGCAGTACGAACGGTTCTCAACGATCGAGGAGATGTTCACGATTCATACGATGACGGATATACGCAACCACGAGATTGCCAGGCTGCTCGTGTGCGAGACCGCGGTGGCTCTCTCCACTGCGAAGAAACAGAAACCAATTACCCTGCCCACCATCAAACCTCTCCATGATTTCATGCCGGAAACTATCCGCGAGAACCTGAGGGCCACGACCCAGACAGCATGCCTTCCCTTCACGAAAGCTGACGATCCCTTCGAGCTGAAGATCCCGTTCAACGAGTTCTGTTTTTCCGTTCAGACACGCGATGCTCTGAGGGCACTTTACTGGATGTCGTGGATTCTGACGTATGCTCGCGAACAGAAAAAGCGGACAAAGCAGTCTCTCATTGTTGCGGAACGCCGGAATCCTTATGTCAACTCCAAGTTTTCCAGAGCCCTGGTGTGGATGTTCTGGGATGTCATCAACGCCCATACGAACACGTATGTGGAATCCCTCTACAAACTTTACTGCTTGCGATGGGAGCCCAAGCTCGCAAAGCCCCGACAGTCCCTCCTGCTGTCGGCTCTCATCTTTGTGACCGAATCGCCCGATCCACGCGAACCGGCCAAGAGAAACGAGCTGGAGATCTCGGCGGTTCTTCAGAAGATTCCGCAGCTGCTGGAAACGATACAGGCCACCCGCAATACTTTCCAAGCTAGAGAATAATGCCCGCACCCACCGATACCCAGAAGCTCCAGATCTCTGCGTTCCAGGGTCTTCTGTTCTACATCCTCGCCAACCCTATTACGTTCCGCGTGATGGATGGCCTCGTGACATCCGTGACAGGACCGTACACCACATTCCGTATCTTTGAGAACGGCGTGCCCACTGGATTTGGTCTAATGGTTCATGCCTTCGTCTTTTTCGCGGTGACTCTAGGCCTGATGTATGTTTAGATACATGGGGCGTATACATATACAAATGTACCGCATCACGAAGATGGGAATGGTCTACACGAAGCCCACGATTACGTATACTACAAGCTTTCTTTGGTGTGGAAACCAGTGTTTGAATCCACACGAAAGGACGTGCCGAACCCTCAATCCTCAGGCGGATGGGTCGGTCAAACTTGAACTACATCCGTACCCCAACGTTCTGGATCGGATCGATTACAGGGAAGAGGTCAGGGTACAAAAGTACGCGGACGGCTCATTCTCCGAGAACTCCGATCTGTTTACGCCCTGCCAAACCACGACGGACAGCACTTCTTCACCTCGTCCACGACCTTCCCAGCCTCGGCCTTCACGAGCTTCACGGCCTCAATGACGTGAGGGAGAGAGAGATCACACCAGCCGGCCAGCTCCGTCTTCTGCTCGTCCGTCAGAGAAGACTCGCGAATAGCCTTCTTGACCTCCTCAACCACAAACTTCGCCTTATCCTCGTCCGAGCGGTCGGCAAGGATCTCCACCTCAGCGATCTTCTTGATGGCAAACTTTAGAAGATCGGACTTGTTCGAAAAGTCGACAACTTGAGTGTCCGACATTGGCACTGTGTTTAATTCTAGAGCTTACAAAACTTTTGATAGAATAACATGGAAATCTCTGATATTGTGTACCTGGCGTTCTCTACCGTGATGGTTGTCGTTGTCCTACATATCGGAGTGTTCTGGATTGCCCGGGTCGTCCAGCCACCCAAGCCGAAGGTTGTGTACGTTGATCGTACGCCCCTCCCGGCGATCATACCTCCCGATTCTACGCCTCTCCCGCCTGTTGTTCTCCCTCCACGCGTCGAGCCTCCTACCCAGACTGCGAACGTCCCGACGTACGCTGCCCTCCCCCTTCCGGTCGTACAGTCCACCAAGTCCGAGCCCCAGCTTCCTCCGCCGATCGAGACACGGGAAGTAGATAAGGTCGGATGGTCGGGCGGCAAGTGATTTTGACACTTGCGGACTAGGTATACAATGAACCGACTTAAGACGATATACGGTTGGGACCCGGTCATGCGGATGACGCGTCAAGGAAAGGTTCCTGACTTCACATGTAAAGTTCCTCAAACAACCGGAATACCGGGATGGCTGTTTCTGACACGCGACGATTCATCGAAGCCGATTGCGTTGTGGGTCCAGCGAAAGGACAATGCGACTCCACAGGTGTTTCGTGTCGTCTGGGACGAGCGGTGTTTCGAAGATACGATCCTGCGTGTCGAATACACCTCCACACATGTGTATATCGCAGATGTGTGGATGTGGAATGGAACCCAGATGTTCAAGACCAGATCGTTTGAACAGCGGGCTAAGTTTCTGAAGGCGGCGTTTGAGGCCACATATACCCCGTGCCCAGAGTTTGAGACGAGGGCAGTATCGCTGCGGGAGAATGCGACGGAGATCAGGGGGCACGAATACTATTCTGATGCCCACGGAGAAAAGGGTATTTTTATTGAATCCAAGCCGGATGTTTCGGACAAGTACGAGATTGTGGCGACCGATATCCCCGACGTGTACAAGGTTGCGGATGTGGGGTACCTTCGTGTCAGAACGATGGCTCTTTCCAAGAAGTTGAGAGCGTTGGGACGGGTATTCACGCTGGAGTGCGTTCAGAACGAAGATGGGACATGGACTCCGAGAATCTAGTCTCTGTCCAATACAAATGGTTCGTAAGCACACAAAGAAGACAGGTCGTCGCCGAACTGTCAAGCGTGGAGGAGGCTACAGCTTCGGCGGATCTGTCCTCTCGAATGTCGGGGGCCCGAATGCTGGAAACCCACAGTGGAATTATAATATGGGAAGCGACTGCGGTGCCAATCTCCAGGGACGCGGGGGAAATAACAATATGTCGGGTGGTCGTCGCCGCGGCAAGAAGACGGCTGCGGGTCGTCGTCGTCATCGTCGTAGCTACCGCGGAGGATCGAATCGGGTTGTGGACAACGGTTCAATCTTAGCTCTCCAGCAGCCCCGCACGGGATACACATTCAACGGGTCTGGTGTCGCTGGAACCGCAGACACCGTTCCGATTGGAAGCCCAGTATACCAGGTTGTTTAAATTCTACTCTAGTATCAATGAAGGCAAACGTGGACACTGCTATCGCATCTCTACTTTTGTTGGTGACTATCGTATTCCTTGTCCAGCGTCGGCTGGGATACCTTGCCGTCTGGCTAGTGCTCATAACTGTCGTGATCGGATACGGTGTTCGTATGCCCCTGGTAGCGGCTGTGACGCTGGGTATTGCCACGATTGCCGGAGTCGTTCTTATCTCGGGGCAGGCTCTGAAGGAGAACTATGAGAACCCTACGGAGAGCGACGAACGGAAGGAGGACAAGGAGAAGAACGAGCCGGAGCCGCACTCGGACTCCAAATCTTCGAAGATCGAGGATTCGCACCTGGATGCGGGGACCACGGTTCTCCATGCCTTCCAGAAGCTGAATCCTGAGCAGGTTCTACAGATGCGTGACGATACAAAGGAGCTGATGGAGACACAGAAGCAGCTCGTGGAGACGCTCTCGTCCCTGGGACCTCAGGTCCAGCAGGGAGCAGAGCTCATCAAGAGTTTCCAGGGAATGTTCGGTGGAAACTTAACCGAGGTTCTGAAGCAGTGAGATGGCTGCCGCATATTTGAAGTACTGGTGATTAGGATCAGCTGAATTGATTGTAATCAGGGGGAGGCCAAGACCGTGGGTCAGGATCTTCCAGGTGAGAAGGGTTGTGCCGAGATGGTAGTGTTCTACCACGTCGCTCCAGCCCGCAAACGTATTCCAGAGAACCTGGAGAGACGAGATGACATAGAGGATGATGGAGAATGTTGTGGTTTCCAGGGTTCCGCCAAAGTAGACGAATAGAGCAGGGAAGAAGAAATAGCATCCCCAGAAAAGAACGTGTCCAATCGGTTGGATGAACAGGTTGGCGTACACGGTCAGGTGATCCATAAACTTGACAGGCCGTATTCGCTTGTCGATCTCCATGTACGTCCACACCACATCTGCGTGGTTTGGATGTTCAATCATCTTTCGTAGACTCGGGGGTAGCATCTCCTCCTTCAATTAGAATACCCTCGGCAGGAAATTCTACCCGGTCAAACGTCTTGGGGTTCACGTAGACCCACCGACCATCCTTCGATGCGGGCTCAAGGTACTGAAGAAGCGGAACCGTAATGCGGTTTCCTATCACGACAACACGAGTCATATCCTCGGTACAGTCCACTGTATTACCGATCTCGTCAATGTACCCAATGAAAAACCACGGGGGAAGAGGAGCATCAAAGACACCGTCAAGCTCGTACCCCTGCCCGGCCTCCGTCGCCCACTGAACAACGACGCGGTCGGCGGCATAAAAGCCGTGGTACTTCCGGATATGGTGGAGAACAACATCGGCATCCACCCGATTGATCGAGTAATACTCGGCGGACGACGATGAGGAGCCAGAATCAAGATTGACCGCCTCCCACTTGGCGGTGAGATAGGTGGGGGTGCGACGAGCACAGCAACGCTCTACCGCCGCGTAGACTCCTACAAGGCCGTAAACAATGTGCGTCAACGCCTCGAGTGCCACACGCTGCATTTTCTAGTATAATCGATGAATGTGTAAATTAAAACGTGTGTGCAAAGACTACACGGTCAATCTCCAGGCCCATGGCAATCGACGTGGCGAGGGCGGTGATGATGAACGGGGCAGCCATGATGAACCACGCAACAATACCGAGGTTGAGGCGGCACAGGAGATCGAGGATGAACACCGTGGCACCGCCAAACAGGAGCTTGGTGCCCGCAGTCACAAAGGCAAAGTCGGCAACATCGAATCCCAGCTGAATGGCGAGGAAGAGAGCATACAGGAGAGCCGGGGGGCAGAGGTTCTCGATGAATTTCATTTTGAGCCTTTATGTAGTATACATAAAATATGACGACTACCCCGGAGAAGATTCAGATGGTTGTGGACTATTCTGGAGCTACCCACGACGATGCGAAGGCGATGCTTATCAAAGAGAATGGAGACGTCATCTCTGCTCTGGTCGAGTTGGCAGCGACTCCAGTAATCTCGGGGACCAAATATATTCCCCCAACCCCGAAAATTGATGACGGCCACGATGACGAAACGCGTGAGCGAATAAGGCAGGGGCGGCTGATGGCGGAGATGCTCAACGCCTCACCGCGAAACGACCTCCGCGGAAAGGCAACACACTACCCCCCGCGACTGGCATCCGTACCTGAAGTGCCGCCCCCGGCTGCTGCTTTGCCATAATCTGAGCCTTTCCGTTCAGTTCTGCTGGAGGAGGGTACGCATTCGCATAATCGATGAGTTTCCGCTCGACAGTTGTGATATCACTGAAAACGTCCATCTCATACGTCCGGTCATACGCCTTCTTAGAATAGGACGCGTAGGTCTCAGGATCATCAAGAGCCTTTACGGCATTTTCCCAATCGTCTATGGTGTCGTAGGAGCATGCAAACTGGGTATCCTTGATCCATTCACACATTCCCTCGGTAGACCCCGATGGACGGGCACGCGAATCTGTACGATCGTACGGCTTGGTGTGTAGAACTGGGATTCCATTGTACATGGACTCGAACGCTACGCGGCCCCAGCTTTCGTACATGGATCCGACCAGCATGATACGCGTACGCTGAAGGACTACGCGAATATCGTCCTGGATATCGATCCACTCAATATTGGAGATGTTCTCAGGGACGTTAATCTTGTTGTAGTACGGACGAACTCCCAGGAACTTCTTGTCGGGGAATCGACGAGCAAGCTCGAGAAAGATGCCAAGACCCTTGAGGAGATTGGCGTTCACGATCGTAATACAGTCGCCAGGCGGAAGAGTTCCACGTTCCTGGAACTTCAGCTCGTTCTCGAGCATCATGGGGCGTGTGCTTTCCACGTGCTTGAACACCGGGGACAGCGGTATAGTCTTCAGAACATGCTCCTTGATATGGTCGGAAATAACCCAAAGTATCTCCGTCCACTTTCCGAGGCGGGGGTAATCGCGAACGCTCTCTGTATCCTCCCCGAAATGCATGGTAACCAGGATCGGTTTCTGGAACCTTTCATTCAGCTTGCGAACAAGTTTCAGGAACGGAAAGTGGGGAGAACACCAGATATTTGCACCGTTGAGTTCTGTCTCAGACATGGTATAGTGCTTCCACTGGATACCGCGATACACGCCCTGCTTTCCGTTCACAGGCTTGGCCATGGTCACAAAGTTCACCGAATGTCCACGACGTTGTAGTTCTCTCGCCATAGCAACGTCGTGGAAATACGCTCCACATGGGTCGGGCATATACTGAGCAAAGAATACGACCCTCATTTATTTACTCATAGACGGCTTTCTGACGAACAAGACGCGTGGGGTCTCCTCCGCGAGACCACGACTGGACGAAATTATTGACATCCTTCATTTCATCCCGGACGCTCGGGATGAGGGGATCAAACTGCTGGGGAAAGAACTTGTCGGACACCGTGGAGCACTCCTTGCGGGTGCGGATAGAGGCACTCTGCTGTAGGTAGCTCTCGGTGTCCTTGTTATAGACAGGGGCACCTCCGCCCATGTTCGGGGTAGTGGCCCAGGGGCGGGCAAAGGTCTGCTGATGCCCCTTAAGACGCTGCGTCCCCGGGTCGCCAAGTGCTAGGCGGGAGTACAGATCCGTATCGCACCCGCCAGCAGCCATGTTTCCAAAATTGCCCGTGTAGTTCATGGTGACGAACGCAGAGGCAAAATCGGCAACGGGGTCAAAGTTCTGGCAAGGTTCCGGCGGCGGACGGGCGGTCGAGAGGTAGTAATCCTGCTGCCCCCGATTATCGCGGGCATCGTAGTCCTGCTGTACCGTATCGTTCTTCAGACGAGTCGGGGCATAAAACCACTGCTGCGGGTTATTTGTCTGCGGTTCCTGGGACGTCATGCTTATTCTTTAAAACGGATAAACTTTCTGGGCTTCCTTCTTTGGCATCAACAATATGTCTGTTCTTTCTCCTTGTGATTGGATCGAGCACGATGAATACGGAAAATATGTGATTGATATCTATGGACGCACGGATGAGGGATACTCGGCTCTTCTGCGGGTGCGGGGGTTCAAGCCGTATTTCTATGTTGCGTCCGAGTACGACTTTGCGACGGAAGAGCACGGGATTTCGAAAATCACTGTCACCCACCTAGAAAAGTACGACGTATTCGCTGGATTCCAGAATTTTGAGGCCTTGAAGGTCCAGAAGGTGGAGGTAGAGTCCATGAAAGATTTCCGAACAGCTACAAAGGTCGCCAAGGAGGCATATGAGAACGGGAAGCCGATCTATACTGTCTACGAGGCTAACCTTCCCCCCCTCCTGCGGTTCTACCATGATTACGAGATTGCCCCGGCGTCTCCGGTGACTTTTGTGGCAGGTCCAAAGATCAAGGGGCTCGAGAAGGCGTGGTACGTAGAGGTGGCAAACATCAAGAGCAAGCCGAGTGCGGATACACCTCTCAAAGTGTCGGCGTACGATATTGAGTGTATGTCTGAGAGCGGTCAGTTCCCGGTTCCTGAGAAAGATCCCGTCATCCAGATCGGGATCACGACGCGGTGGTCGAATGCGATGACCAAATCGATTGCCCGCAAGGTGTTTGTGTGGCCGAGCGTAGATAAATCGGACGATCCGTCCGTGGAGTTCAGGGGGTACAAGACGGAGGCAGATATGATCGAGGGGTTCATGGAGTATGTTCAGGAGGAGGATCCCGATATCATCTGTGGATACAACACATACGGCTTCGACGACAAGTTCCTGGCAACGCGGGCCCGAGTTTGCGGCATGAAGCTCAATCTGGCTCGAGGACAGATCTGGGGCGAGATGCTCCAGAAGAAGACATTTGATCTGGCTTCAGGGAAGTACGAGGTGGAGTACCTGAAGACTCCAGGTCGGCTTACGATCGATCTCCTGCTCTCGATGCGTCGCGAGCATACTCTGGACTCCTACAAGCTCGACAATGTGGCCTCGACCTTCCTCCGCGATAAGGTGGTGAAATTCGAGGGGAATGTCGTGTATACTAAGACCACTCGCGGACTGTATGTCGGCAACTACGTGTGCTTCGATCTGGTAGGCAATACCATCAATCCCTACCAGGAGGGCCGCAAGTTCCTCGTGAAGCAGCTCACATACAACACGTTCACCATTGATGCCGACGGTCTATTTGGCGATCTCTCGGCGGAAGAGAAGAAGACGCTGGAGTGGTCGTTTACCAAGGATGATATTGGGCCACAGGATATCTTCCGGATGCACCGCGGATCTTCGAAGGATCGGGCGGTGATTGCCAAGTACTGTATCCAGGACTGCGACCTCGTTCTCACTCTGATGTCCAAGCTGGATACTCTGACAAATTCTCGTGGTATGGCAGACGTCTGTTTCGTGCCCCTCCAGTTCCTGTTCTTGCGGGGACAGGGCATCAAGATCTTCTCGCGGGTGGCGTACGAGGCATCCAAGCGGAATCAGATTCTTCAGACGCAGGAGGCACTGGATGGGGAGGGAATCGGGTACGAGGGTGCGATTGTGATTTCGCCCAAGATCGGAATGTATCTGGACACGCCGATCGCCGTTCTTGATTTCAATAGCCTGTACCCCTCCTCTATGATCGGGGAGAACCTTTCGCCCGATACGCTGGTGTGTAAGAAGAACTACAGCGGTACCAAGCTGGTGTCGCAGGAGGGAATGACGCCCGAGCAGATCAAGAACCTCAAGGTGGAGACACGTGAGGTCACGTATACGGAGGATGGCCAGACATGTAAGTGTACCTACATCAAGGCCACGCCCGACCAGCCCCTCTCAACCGGCCTGATCCCTACGGCTCTCCAGATCATGCTGAAGAAGCGGAAGGAGGCAAGGAAGAAGATGGAGGATCCCAAGCTGGATGATGCTCAGAAGTCAGTGTACAACGGTCTTCAGCTGGCGTACAAGGTGGTTGCGAACTCGATCTACGGTCAGTTGGGGTCAAGGACGTCGCCGATCAGGAAAATGTGTATTGCTGCCTGTACTACAGCGGTGGGGAGGCGATCCCTGCTGTTTGCGAAGTCGACGGTGGAGGCCGATGGGGCAGAGGTGGTGTATGGTGATTCTGTCGCGAAGTACACGCCCGTGATGGTACGTATTCATGGAAACATCAACATTCTGCGTATCGATCAACTTGATGCCTACGGAACTGGATGGATGAAATATGGCGACGACGGAAAGGAACTCTGCGAAGTACAGGGGGTAGAGAGTTGGACAGAGACTGGATGGACGCCAATACAGTCAATTATTCGACACGCACTTGTAGATGGAAAGAAGATGGTGCGTGTTCTTACCCATACAGGCGTTGTTGATGTCACGGATGACCATTCTCTGGTGAAAGACGATGGAACACCGGCAACATCGAAAGATATTGCGGCGGGAACAAAACTCCTACATTCAGAGTACCCAGACATTACGAATGAGTCGTTTGAGATGACGCCAAACGAGGCACGCATCGCTGGTTTCTTCTCTGGCGACGGAAGCTGTGGATCCTACGATTGTCCGAGTGGGGCAAAGGCGTCGTGGGCACTCAATAATGCGGATATGACGATGCTTGAATTCTATAAGGGTCTCTTAGAGGAGGTGTACCCTCAACTTGCTTGGACGATTCTTTCGACACTAGACAGTTCAGGTGTATACAAACTCGTTCCAAATTCTCGAGGGGTTTACGGAGATATCAAGCGGTTTGTTGTGGCGTACCGTGCGTCCATGTATACTCCTACGAAGGAAAAGCGTATTCCCGTGAGTGTTCTAAACGGTTCCCTCGAAGTCCGGCAGGCGTTCTGGGATGGGCTGTATGACGCAGATGGAGATAAGAACGGAATCAATGTGCGTATTGATCAGAAAAGCCAGTTGAGTGCGTCCCACATTATGTTCTTGGGTGCGAGTCTGGGTTACAGCGTGTCGGTCACCGATCGCATGAGCAAGGAACATATCTATCGGATTACATGTACACGGTCGTATCAGCGTAAGGATCCGATTGCCGTCAAGCGTATTCGGGAGATTGCGTATGATGGATGTGTCTATGATCTCACAACAACAAATCATCATTTCCAGGCGGGCGTTGGCAAGATGATTGTCCACAACACAGACTCCATCTTCGTGAAGTTTCCAGGGAAGGATCTGTCTGGTGCGATCAAGGCAGGTCAGGAGGCAGCGACGAAGATTACGAAGGGATGCCCGCACTCCGCGTTTGTGATTGGGTACGAGAAGACGTTCTACCCGTTCATTCTGTTCTGTCGCAAGCGGTACGTCGGGATGAAGTATGAGGAGGATCCCACGAAGTGTAAGCGTGCGTCCATGGGTATCGTCTTGCGTCGGCGGGACAACGCACCCATTGTGAAGGACGTGTATGGCGGAGCCCTGGACATTATCCTTGAACAGAAGGATATCGGGAAGGCTGCCGAGTTCGTGAAGACCATGCTGGTGAAGGTCATGAAGTCCGAGCTTCCCATTGAGAAGTTCGAGATCACTAAGCAGCTGCGTGATGATTACAAGGCGATGGCCAAGGATTATACTGGACACGCCACGGTCCCTGCCCACCGCATTCTGGCAGACCGGATCACGAAGCGGGATCCGGGGAATGCTCCATCCGTGGGCGAGCGTCTCCGGTACGTCTACATCCAGACCGACAAGAAACTCCAGGCCGATAAGATTGAGACCCCAGAATATATCGTGGAGAAGAAGCTGAAGCTGGACTCGCAGTTCTATATTACGAACCAGATCCAGAACCCGGTGGCTCAGTTGTTCGCTCTCTGTATCGAGAGCCTGCCAGGATACCGCGAGCCCAGGCCATCGTACAAGTCCATGTATGATGGGATGATTGCCGATGGGGTGGACGATGAGGAGGCCACGCTGGGTGTTCTGAAGCACAAGGAGAAGCAGCTGGACTCTCTGCTGTTTCTCAAGGCGGAGTATATCCAGAACATTATTCGGGCCTCTCGGACGGGTCCTCTCGATAACTGGTTTAAAAAGAAGTAAGATCGTCATACAAGTATCAAATGAGCCAGCAGATGATTGAACTCCTGTCCGATATCACCTATGCCCGTGCTGCCTTTTTTCGTCGGCACTCGGTGGTTCCTTACCACCTTATGCGTACGTTCTTGGCGAACGAAGACCGAATGCTCGCACTCCTGACCCAGTTTTCTACTGCTCCGGCTCCCAGGGCACGGGCACCTCTTGGACAACACTTTGATGTTCCTCTCAATCTCGCCGAACTGATATTTGGTCGCGATGCATTTGTGGGTCTGGGACAGGGCAGGGGTCAGGCTCAGAACCAGTTCTGGGATGCCGTAACTGTAGGCCTGACACCTCAGCAGTTTGCGGCGGGTACTCGAGGCTACGAGAACCCCCCAGATGTAGCAGAGCAGGATCAGTGCTGTATTTGTCAGGAGGGCATTACGGCGGAAGCAACTATTCAAACCCTGTGCCCTGGACCCCCGCTAGGGGAT
>Ga0136644_10001579_pt1 | contig 17989 bp, 20 predicted proteins | sample C_130820_EF_Meta_FD_94780 | JGI IMG/M metagenome (GOLD analysis project Ga0136644, IMG submission 94780) | Freshwater microbial communities from Lake Croche, Canada to study carbon cycling - C_130820_EF_MetaG (v2) (version 2) | ecosystem: Environmental > Aquatic > Freshwater > Lake | place... | reverse complement strand
TCTCTCTGCTAACGGCACTATCGCCTAAACCTTTAATACTCTATACTCTTTGATCCTAATAATAACCCTATACTTTTTTCCATTGATCCTGATCCTGATCCTGATCCTGATCCTGATCCTGATCCTGATCCTGATCCTGATCCTGATCCTGATCCTGATTCTTTTTTATAACACTAAAAATCTCATAACAACGGAACGTGTTCTTCTTTGTTCTCTTTATGTCGAATCCATTCATTTAATTCATGAACGCCCAATGAATTTATATTAAATATGCTATCATCATATATTTCCAATTCAATCAAATTAATGCCGACATTTTTGTTGTCTTTGTCAATATTATTGCTCGCACCAACAGAATCAAATAACTTATCAAATATAGATTTATCCATATTTTTTATTTTATTAAAAGATTCATTTTGATTACCATTGATAGCGGTTGTATCTTTAAATTTGTATTGCACTTTAATAGAATCTAAACGTTTTTTTAAATTATTAAGATAAATATCAACGTTATTTTTACCCTCAATTTCATAAACATCTAATAAAAAAACAACCGAATTCATGTATTATACTATAAGAAAATATTTAGATGTAAAAAATTGGAATTATTAATCCAATAAAACTATGCGGTAAAAACAAACCATGGTGAAAAACACAACTGGCGGAACTGGTGCAAAGAGCCTAGCGAGAAAACATCAATATAACAAAAACGAGAATAAATTAAGATTGCCAGAAGAAACTCTAGAACAATTAGCATGTGTAACAAAAATGCTGGGAAATGGTATGTGCGAAATATACACAAACGATAACACTAGACTCATTGGACACATTCGAAATAAATTCAGAGGAAAACAAAAAAGAAATAATTTGATAACGCCAAATTCAATTATTCTAATTGGATTGCGAGAATGGGAAAATCCCATAAAGAACTGTGACGTTCTAGAAATGTATGACGACAACCAAGTAGAACAACTAAAACAGATTCCAAATATAAAAATTGATAATATATTGCAAAAAAAATTTAATGGCACATTTCAAAGTATTAAGGTTGAAAACGAAGTTGATTTTGTAGACAACGCCGAAGAAGACCTTTATAATTTAGTCGGAAAACAAAAAATTCCTGAAAAGTTTGAAATGGAAACCATCGACGAAGTTGACATTGACGATATTTAATTATTTGCGTGTTTAAAATTACCAATAATTGTTTATCTCATTTAGCATATCATGTGGTATTACGCATGACGAATCAACTAAATCTAGCAACGTTTCAATATTTAAAATTAGTCGCACATCTACATACCAGGTTTCGGAATTGGAAATGTAACCATTTTTTTCTTGACTCTTGTTCAAAATAACGTATGTTGTCGTATTGTTTGAAAAAACACCAAGAAAATTTGCTCTAAAATAATGCCTTTGCGTGTCTTTATAATAAAAAGTATAACGACTCTTGTGTTTTAACTGTGTTAATTCCATTATCTATTTTTATAACAATAATGTTTTAATAATATAAATTATCTTTAATAAATATAAATGGAAAAAGCTAAATGCAAACCCGAAAGCGAAACCCCAACAAAAAAATCAAAAAATACAAAGGCGGCAATTAATATAATAGTTGGAACAAACGGTGTCGACTTCAGCGCGGTTCCACTTCCAGAGAGTTTTCTAGGAAAAACGGTCTTTAGAATAGAATATGAAACGGTTGACGGTGAACCTTGTGTAAATTATATAGACAATGGAAATAAAAATATTACATTTGAAGATAGAAACGGCGATTACGTTTTATTTAATTTGGATGGCGAAGAAATAACACAGGCTATTTATGAAGCTTGTTTAAAAAAATTAATGTCTAAGAAAAAAATATCGTCATCTCATGAAGAATTAATAAAAGGGCTAACTGTTCTCAGATCCTGCAAAAAAGATATAGACTTAAGAGAGGCTCAGAAGGTTTTATCGGATCTAAATAGAGAACTTTCAGTAAAATGTCCAAACTTAATGTTAAAACTCGGACCCTTTTATGAGTACTTAGAACCAATCGACAGATATAGCGAACATATTCATTTATGCGCTTCGGGAAGATTTTATGAAACTATTATTTTATCTTTGTGCAAAGAAGGTCGTTGTATTTCAACAATAGAAATGTTAATAAAAGAATCTGGTGAAATAAGTATAAATTCAAAAACAAATCCAATAGAAGAAGGTAAAAAGTACAATAAAATTTTGCGCGCAATTTTAACAATTGTAGCAATGAAAATACCCGGTGTTCGTTATATAAAATCAACAGCCATTAATCCGATAAGCGTTTGGTTGTTAATAAAATATTCAAATGCTATAATAGAGAAAGACAACCCGTTTGAAATGTATTTAATTGAAAATGAAAAAACAATAGAGTCGTTGGATCAATCAGACATAGTTCGTTACTACGAAGGCAACCCTAAGCCGATAGTTTTAATAATACCGTTTAGTAAAGAAACTGCATCTAATGGACGCAGAGAATTTCAAAAATTAACAGCAGGAATTTCAATGGAAACTGAAATCAAATGTTAGAAAGAATCGTAGAAACTTCATTAACAAGAGCGTCATTGTTTGTAAAGAGCGCGTCTATTTGTTTTCTACACATTGGGCAACTTGGCAACGTTAACTTATTTTTAAAGGATTTAATATGTGTAACCAAACATTGTTTGCAATAAGAATGGTTGCAAGTTGTTTCAATAATATTAGATAGTTCGTGCTCGCAGTAACATACTGGGCAATCGCAAGATTCTAACGTAGATTCTTTAACTGAAATTTCAATATTTTTTATGTAATCAGTTGCGTTATATTGTGGTTCATTTAACATTTCAGTTAGTGTATTAATAATACTCTGGTGAGTATTGTAATTCTCAATGTTGTTATTATCGTTTGTATCATCGTTGTTTATAATGTTATAATTTATATGATTGTTTGATAACAAATTCACATAGTTAAATATAGTCGGGGTCAAACAAAATCTTAAAATGGTACAAGCGGTATCCAATTCTTCATCGGAATATGTTTCTCTCAATTGAATTAAATAGGTTTCAATAAGCGTATTGTTTATATTTATTCCAATATTTTCAGGGTTTATTTCTCTTACCATTGTTAAAAGAGACAGCGCCATTTCTAATTGATCGCTATTATAAAGAATTGCCAAATCTTCGCAATAAATTACCATATTGTTATCATTAACGTTATTATCATGAATAACTCTGTAGATAATGTTCATCAAATAATGAATAATGTTATTATTTATAATAATGTTTTGAACATTAGCGCCCAATGAATAAATTATTTCAGTATAATTAACATTACCTATTTGCATTCCATCTACAACCTGCTCAAATATGTTTGCGTATTCGCTCATTATTTTATTTATAATAATGTAAAGTTATTCTAAGTCAATTTTTCAATATTTATTATTGAGAAAAATATATTAAAAATGCCACGATTTCATAAAAAATTGAAACTTTTTTATGAAAAACTTTGTTATTTAAAAACTATCAATAATGTCGGTTAATTGCTCAGGTTGCTTCCCTAATTATCAAGAAAACCAGATGGCGCATATGTATTTTGGCGGGTGCCTCTACATCGACGAGATCGAGTTTTGCCAGCCAGTGAATTTGGAACAAGAGTTTCAACGGGCAGAACCAGTGTCGCAGACCAATACAAAGGTATTTGTAAGTGAAGACAATGAGTGTGTTATATGTTACGAATCTATCGGCACAAGGAACAATTGTGTTACGCCTTGTGGACACGCTTTTTGCTTCAACTGTCTGGTTGCAGCAATGACCAAAAAGAATACGTGTCCTTGTTGCAGAAGCGAACTTTTTACGATTCCACCAGAAGACGAGTCTGAAGACGACGATGACTACGAATCAGACGAAGACGATGCTAATTCAAATCAAGACATTGAAATGGTTCCGGTGGAAACCTTTGCTGCTCGCCTAGTGTCAGAAGGGTTCACTATGCTGGACATTGTATCAATGATGACCAACAACTACAGCAAAACGGATCCAAAATACACGTTCGAATTCATATCAAAAATGAACAGTAAATACGAAGATCTGTTGGAAGAAATAGAGAATGAGTTCGATGAGCAGAAAAAATTTGCCGCAGAAGATGTACGCGCATAACCAACAAAAAAAACATATATATATTTTGTATTTTTTATTCATTCAATAAGTGTAAATGCGATACTTTGTGCAGAAATTGGTTGAAACGGGGGCGTGCTTTTCAAACGAACGCTAGTTTCATTACCATCTGTGTATTTTTTCCGAAATAACCACGGAACTTCGCCGTCTTCCCAAGTGCTTTCTTGTACGGGTGGGTCGCAATGCTGAATTTTCAAAATATTCAATTTGCATCGCACCTGGGGCACAATAAATGCATTGGCACAAATAAAGATAATAACACTAATAATTAGCATGGTTTGTTCATAAAAAATAAACATATAACATTTTCAATTTTTTACGCAATAATTTGCAATCGGATCTTACGTTTTACTTTATCTTCATCTTCAAAAAGATACATTTTAAATTTGTTTTTAGAATAATTATCGACCTCAACAGAAGTTGCAATTCGCGACAATAGTTTTAATTCTTCCAAAAAAACCATATAGTGAAAAGTGCCATCGTTTTTCAGTATTTTATCAAATACAACGCCATCATGAAAAGTGTCCATTATTTCTGGATTTGTATAACATCTATTCAATACTTCACAATCAGTTTGCACTTTTCTAATGCTACGCATGGAAGCATTAATGTAATCCATTTCAGTAATCCATCTTTGCAAAAATTCTATAGCGCCCAAACTGATATTGTTTACCAATTTAAGTTTTTGTGTCAATATTATTTGATTTAATAGATCAACTAATCTACGAATCGGACTAGTGATATGAATATATGTTTTTTTTGATGAATCGCCATCCGATGGAAACGCAATATCCCTTCTTGTAAATCTCATATTCATCAGTTCGTGTTCTATATTTGTATTTTTATCAAACAATAAATACTGTCCTACAGTATTGTTCCACATATTTATTACTCGCAATGATTCTTCGGTCATTTTACTAACGTCACAATCGGCGCGAACAACAGAATTTATTAAGAACGCGGATCTAAAAATACCTATTTCATTATTTGCCATAAAAATTCCCGAATACGTATTCATTTGTATCATCCAATGCGCAACCAAGTCGTGACTGGTCTTAATAGTTTTATCCATTGTCTTTGATATTTCAAATAATGTTTTATAATAAACATCTGTTTGTATCATATCAGGATCTTCGTAAACATAATTTCGCGTCACAGATATCAAAACGTTTTTGTAATCTATTTTATATTCGCGGATTACCTTTCCAAAACTATCTAAACAAAATGTCATTGCGAGAGCAAACCTCGGTTGTTTTTCTTGCAAACTACATAGATTATCAGATAAAATAGTAGGTAACATTGGCCGTCTACGATCGGGCAAATATATGGTAGCAACTCGTTTGCTAAACGAATTCCATAGTCCAAGCGTTTCCAACCAAAGAAATACGTTAGCAATGTAAACCGTCACCTTAAAGCATTTTTGTTCGTTATGAATAAATTCCTCGATTCCAAATCCATCATCATAATCCATACTATTATGAGGATCAATTGTAAACACGTATTTATCACACTCGTCTGTAATATTAAAATTAGAATTTTTGAAAATATACTCTACGAATTCATCGTTCGTTTTTTTACTAAGTGCCGTGCGAGTATTGTTTGTAAAATCAGTTAAAGATGCATGTAAACTCTTACAATATAGCTGATATTCATAAAACACTTCTAGATTATCAACTTCACCAAGCGTTTCAACAAGAACGCCCTGTGGATGTTTATCATTCCAATGATCAAATTTAAAAACTACATATTTATTTTTTTGCACCTTTGAGAACCCAACCTTGACATCATACGGAACTAAGAATATGGGCAATCGCGAATCGTCTGGTATACATTTATACAACAATCGTTTTTTATTTACAGTTCTTCCAAAAGTTTTATTATTTTCAAGCACGAGAACGCCCGCGATAGTTTTACAAGATTTAATATAAGAATGTATAATTTGAATTCCACCGGCAGTATCCATAGAGAAAATATCTTTACCAAATAATTTATATTTTAATGGATTTACTGAAGCCAATTCAGGGTATTCATCGACAGTGAGATTTTGACTTGTGTCTGCGTCGACAAAATGCCATGAATTATAAGTTCTATCCACAATGAAGATGCGAATATGCTTTTTCAATATGACTTCCTCCATTGAGTATAAGTATTAATTAAATTCTAATTGGTTTGTCATAATATTTTCAAGCTTAGAATAATCAATTTTTTATTACATCTTTTTTAATTTACTTAATTGCTTGAAAATATAAAAGGTAATATATGCAATAAATCCTCCCAATAAAGCGCCAACTAATAATTGCAACGCTGTATGGTTTTTATAAACGTATCGTTGTGCAACAGTCAATATAAATAATGCCAAAGATTCATATAAAAAACGACCAGTCAATAAATAAGAAAACATTAACGAGAACGCTGTCTGTTGCGCATGACCAGACGGCATGCCATTTGTGTGCTTTTTAAAGTGTTCGCTAGCAAGGAATGGTTTAGAATCGGTCGGGCGCGGATCTTTTATATAATCTTTTAACACTAAATGGTTTGTCCAACCAGAAAATAAAAACACTACTATATACATTACGAACGCTATTAACGAATAATTAAACGTGACATATAAAGCATATACTGCTGATAATTGCCAACCAAAGTAACCAATACCCCAAAACAGGTATTCAAACTGTTCGTATAGTTCTATAAAGTTTTTCATAGTTTCAGAAAGCATTATATTAATAATGTATAAAAAAATATAACAAATATCTCGCACAACGCTACTATGAATCATTCAATGATGAATACAAAATGCAATATTCTCTATCCACAAGCGATGAGTAATAAATTTTATCAAAATTTTCATAAATATATGGCAATGTATAATCGTCATCGTCAATATTTTGAACACCGTCTATAAATGTTGATAATATTTTGAAATGACAACTAATGTTTTCACAACTAATACACAACACATTAACAAACCGCTTTGAATGAGGGAACTCTAATACATATTTATAACCAGTTTTAATATATTTCACAACATCACTGTTTTGATTGCGCCTAATATAATTTTTTCCATCTAGAAAATCATAATATCTAGCATCTACCTTTGGATTTAAAATTTCTAATACCTGAGTTGACATAATATATAATTATTTAGTTTAAAGTATTTAAAATCCAATTTTTTAATTAATGTATATGGGAAACGCTTTTGATTGTTGTTTTAAAACTAAACAGGAAAATGATCCATTAAGCATAGAAGAAGTATATGAATCTTTGCCTGATAGTAATAATGAAGAGTTTTTCATTATCAACAGAACGTTTAAAAGATGGTACAATAATGGGAAAAAAATTTCGTGGAATAATGAATCTAAAAACGAATTGCACGAAACATATTCAAGTGAAGAATACGATAGAACAGGAACCGCACCAAAAATAATATAACGATTATTGAAAACCTAATTAAAAACAATTATACATATATACAGTAATGCCGCCAAAATTTTATAAAAAAAAGAAAACAATTCAAAGTGTTAATACAAACGCAAAATATTTAATTATAGTTGAATCACCATCTAAATGCGCCAAGATAGAACATTTTCTAGGCGAAGATTACTGTTGTATTGCGTCAAAGGGTCATTTGCGCCACATAGAAGGATTAAAATCTATAGATACAAAAAATAATTACGAACCCATGTTCTCAATTATCGAAGAAAAAAAAGATCATTTAACTTCAATGCGCGCCATTGTTAATAAATTTAAAAAGGAAAATATTATTTTAGCGACTGACGATGACAGAGAAGGTGAGGCGATAGCATGGCATATTTGCATTTTATTTGATTTACCAATAGGAACGACAAACCGTATTATATTTCACGAGGTTACTAAAAACGAAATAGTAAAAGCTGTGGCGAGTCCAACTAAATTAAATATGGATTTAGTTCGAGCGCAACATGCTCGACAAGTTCTAGATATTATTGTCGGATACAAAATATCACCATTTCTATGGAAATATTTATATAACAATAAATCTAATTCTCTATCAGCGGGTAGATGCCAAACACCCGCACTAAGACTTATTTATGAAAACGAAAAAGAAAAAAAAGACTTAGAATTTACATATAAAACGATAGGTTCTTTCTTTTCAAAGAACATAGTATTTGCATTAAACCATGAAATGATTTCGTCTGAAGAAGTTCTCGAGTTTATGAACAAAACAAAGACTTTTGATCATATATTAAAAACAATGCCGCCAAAAAACACAACAAAGCAGTCACCGAAACCATTTCATACATCAAATTTGTTACAAACAGCCAGCAGTACATTAAACATGTCACCAAAAGAAACAATGAATTTGTGTCAAACATTATATCAAAGTGGATATATTACTTATATGAGAACTGAAAGTTCTCAATATTCAAACGTTTTTCTAGAACAGGTGAATAAACACATAGTAAAAGAATTTGAAAATGCCGCTTATGTGGGCGATTTAAAAAAATTAGAAAACAAGGACTCAGCTAATCCTCACGAAGCCATCCGTGTTACGCAATTAGAAATGAAAAATATATCGAGTGACGATAACCCAAGATTATCAACCCTTTATAGATTAATATGGCGAAACACAATAGAGAGTTGTATGTCGCCCGCCAAATTTATTGAGACAGATATTTTTATATCGGCGCCGAATGATTATAAATATAAATACACAATAGAAACGCCCGTTTTTCTTGGATGGAAAAAATTAAACGAAAAGACAGAAATAACAGACGAACAGAACGAAGCAAAAGGATTAGAAATGTATTTTAAAAACATAGAATCATCAAAACAAATATGTGAAGTAAACAAAGTGGAAAGTACTATTGTTGGTAAAAATAAACATAAGCATTATACAGAAGCGAGTTTAATAAATAAATTGGAATCGTTGGGTATAGGTCGTCCATCAACATTTGCATCCATTGTGGAAACAATACAAGAAAGGGAATATGTTAAAAAAACAGACATAAGCGGCACAACGGTACAATGTAAAGAATTTATATTGAGCGGTAATAAAATAGAAGAAATCACAAAAGAGCGGATTTTTGATAACGAAAAGGGAAAGTTATTAATACAACCAGTAGGTATAGTTACAATAGAATTTTTAATGAAACATTTTCAAGAGTTGTTTTCATACGAATATACAAAAGTAATGGAAGAAAAATTAGATAAAATTTCAACAGATAAAAACAGCGAAGAAACGTGGGCGCTAATATGCAAAGAGTGTCACGAAGAAATAAAAAAGATATCTAAACCAATAACGAATATTGCAAAACAATCTTATATGTTAGAAAACGGTTACGAATTTATATTTGAAAAATATGGTCCTGTAATAAAACGATTGTTGGATAATGGATCAGTTGAATACCTGCCAGTAAAAAAAGAATTAAAAGTCGACTTAGACAAATTAAAAGAAGGCAAATATACTTTAGAAGATTTATTAGAAATAGATAACAAACTTTTAGGAAAATACGAAGGTCATCATTTATATTTAAAAATGGGAAGATACGGTCGTTATGTAGAATGGGGACCAAACAAAGAGAGTTTAAAAAATATAGATATTGAAACAGAAAAAATCACGATAGCCGACATAAAAACCTTTTTAGAAAACAAAACGCAGAAAACAGATAAAAATATTCTCAGAGTGTTAAATGAAAATATGTCGGTAAGAAAGGGTAAATTTGGACCCTATGTGTTTTACAAAAGAAGCGATATGCAAAAGCCTGAGTTTCTAAACATAAAAAAATTCAATGAGGGGTTTTTCACATGCGATGCCGAAACGTTAATAACGTGGTTAATAAATACATATAACTTACCGATTCAATAAAATGTGACAATTATATAGATATTATGAAAGATTCACCTTTTTTTTATTTTATATTTGCAATGTTGTTTTGGATAAGCATGAGTTCTATTGAAAATCAAAATACCATTATCATTGGATTTGCTTTTATGTTTGCGGTAAATCTATTATTTATGGGTTATTTTACAATTACGCAAATTATAAACGTGTTTAGCAATCTCGTCGGCGACGACCCTTTGATAAATTTAGGAAAATTTTCTATTTTTATTAATTGTTTGTTTTTAACAATATCGCTAATAATGATCATAATAATGATTTATAATATTAACAGTAAATGGAAAAAAGCAAAAGGGACATCTTTTCAATTAGATCCACATTATCAAAATAAAATGGATCTTTTTAAAATTTCGCTAAGAAATAATTTGTACTTCATGATGGTTGACGTATTGCTAGTAGTATTATTTAAGAATCATTTTAACAATGTAAACCAAATAGATGATTCGGGTTCAAATAAAATGTCTACTTATCCACGCAAAATAATTAAATACGTAATGGGCGGAATTGCGGTTTTATGGGCGTTTTTAAGCTCAAATACAAAAGATATGTTTATGAATTTTAAGCGGCGGTCAATGACGTTACCAAAACCATTGCAATATCTCCTTTATATACCATATATTTTAATTGCGTTTTGCATTGCAATAATAATGTGTTTATTTAAAATAATAATTCCTGATCTATTTAAACATGGCGTTAGATACGTATATATTCTCGCGGTGCCCATATTTTCTTTCATGTTAGTATTTTACTCTAGTTATCAATTGTCATTGGCGAGTTCATTTACAAAAATTGCACAGCAAGATTTAATATAATTAATATAATTCGTATAAAAATAAATATTGTGTTCTCTATACATTATAGAAAATACTATATGAAATATTATGAATCTACGTACGAAGACTATATATCAACATTATTAAAACACAATCTACACGACGAATTAACAAGTGTTCATAATTCATTTCCATCAAAATTATGTCAACTAGAAAATTTAATTATACATGGCCCGTCCGGAATAGGAAAATATTCACAGGTTCTCTATTTATTAAAAAAATATAGCCCAAGTGACATGAAGTATGAAAAAAAAATGGTGGCAAACACAGATAAGCAAGAATATATTTATAAAATAAGCGATATTCATTATGAAATTGATATGTCGCTATTGGGTTGTAATTCAAAAATGCTATGGCATGAAGTGTTTTTGCAAATAATTGACATCGTATCTGTAAAACAAGAAAAAATAGGCATTCTGTTGTGTAAAAATTTCCATCTAATACACACAGAACTGTTAGAAATATTCTATAGTTATATGCAACAGTACAATAATTCACAATCTAATATTAAAATTATTTTTTTTCTACTCAGTGAGCATATAAGCTTTATACCTAACAATATATTAAATGTTTGCCACGTATTAAAAATAGGAAGGCCAACAAAAGAAAAGTATTTAAGCTTATCAATATTTAACAATAATCCCATAGACATAAATGAGAAACGAGCTTTTATAAGAAAAATGAAGGTTACAAATTCAGAATTTCTGACAAAAGCGCCAAATACGTCTAGTTTTTTTAATATAGAATCTGACGGAATTACTAATATAAAAGAATTATATTCATTAACGACGTTATCTAATACAAAAAGACCTCCTAATGACGCATTTAATATTATTTGTGACAACATTATAAAAAAAATAATGTATCCAACAACTATTAATCATGCCGAATTCAGAGATCTTTTATACGACATATTGACTTATAATTTGGAAACAACCGAATGTTTGTTTTACATTATTAATTACTTTGTAGAGAACCGATTATTAACGTCAGATGATTGTAGTGATATATTATCAAAAACGTATAACTTTTTAAAATACTATAACAACAATTATCGTCCCATTTACCATTTAGAGAGTATTATGTATTATATAACAATAAAGGTCAATAAATTAAATGAACTATAAAGAATCATGCGGCGTTTTAGAAATAGATCCAGGTGGCGAAATAACATTAGAAAAAATTAAAAAACAATATAGACTTAAGGCTTTGTTATATCATCCGGATAAAAATAAATCGCCAAACGCATCAGAAAATTTTTTAAAAGTAAAATCGGCATATGATTATTTATTGAAATATAATGATTACGACGGTGACTCTGATAATGAAGATGACGACAATTTAAAAGAATATGAAAATGACATGGACAAATCATCTTATCGATGGAAAATGTACAGCTTTCTTAAAAGCATTTTAAGAAACGATTCGGCAAACGCGACGTTTTACAATATTTTACAAAAGGTTTCGTCGGTGTGTGAAGAAAATGCTTTGAATTTAATAGATAAATTAGATAAGGTTGTTCTAATAAAAATATTCGGGATAATGAAAACGTACAAGGACGCTTTTCATTTTAGCAATGAATTTATTGAAAAGGTAGAAGATATAGTTAAAAAGAAGAAAGAAAACGATGAATGTATCATATTAAAACCATCTCTAGACGATTTATTCGAGAACAATTTATATAAATTATCAATAGATAATCAAAGTTATATTGTTCCTCTGTGGCATCACGAATTATTATACGATCATTCGGGTAATGAAATATGTGTAAAATGTGAACCAGTTTTACCGACCAATATGGAAATAGACAATAAGAACAATTTGCACATTCATTTAAAATACAATGTTCTCGAATTATGGAACAAAACAAAAGAAATTATACCTATAGGAACCAAAAAAACCATAGAGATAATACCAAGCGATCTTAGATTTTCGAACAATCAAACTGTTATTATGGGTGATGGTTTTTCTAAAATAAACACGGTGAATGTTTACGACGTATCAAACAAAGCCCTCATTTATTTACATATTACAATGGATTTATAAAATCATATAAAACAATATAATTTTATAACAATAAATATATAAGATATCATGTTCTCGGTTTTATTAATTTGCTTTGTTTTTACGTTAACAATAAACAATTCAAGTTCTTTTTTAAATATAAAATTTGGAACGCCATTTAGAATTTCAGATAAAGAAATTAAAAAAGACATCAAATATAACAACAATCACAATATAATAAAAAAAATAAACGGGTTTTATGGATTAATAGGTCCGGATATCAATAAAACAGACGTAAAAACTTTATACGATTTGTTTACGGGAAACGGCATTGTACAGGGGTTGTTTTTTAAAAATGGGCGAATAACATATGTAAAGCATTTTATAAGAACAGAACGAATTGTCTACGAAGAATCGCACGGTAAGATTCCTAATAATTTATTTTTAAACGCAGTTTTAATGTGTTTTAATAAAATAAATTTATTTCCAAATATTTTAGGCTTAGCGAATACTGCGTTATTAAATATAAACGAAAAAAATTATGCACTATTTGAACAAGATTCGCCATATATGATAGACGTTAACTTTAAAGACCATTCAATTAAAACTGTTAAAAAAAGACCGATATCTGAGGTTAGCCATTTTTCAGCACATTCAAAATATAATACAAGTTCAAAAACAATAGACACTATTGATTACAACGCTGTCACTAATTTTGCAACGTATTATCAATTGGGTTCAGATTTTCAAATATTAAAAAAAAAGGACATTAGAACAACGTATATACCACTTGTTCACGATTTTGTTAGTTTGGATAATTTTATTATATTTTGCGACGCACCTATGCTTTTTAATATGCAAAACATGTCAAATATAAAAATACCGATTACTTTTTATAAAAACAAGAACACTTTTATTCACATAATAGACAAAAATACATTAGCAGTAAAAAAGATTGAAATCGACGATAGTATTTATATATTTCATTACGCAGATTATAAAGAAACTGAAAAAACTATAGAAATTTATGCATCTTTATATGAAAATATAGACTACGGAACAATTGATATAAAAGGCCGTTATAGAAAAATTGTTATAGATAAAGAATCTTATGCGATTAGTGTAACAAAAAACCCTTTATTAGAAAAGTATAATGTAGATTTTCCAGTAAAATTTGAAAACAAACAAATATTACTAAAAAATAACAACAATTCTATTAATGGGTTCTTACTATGCGAAGGGCTTCAAATAATAAAAGATTTTTATTTATCAGATAATTTATGCATAGCAGGTGAGCCAAAAGTAATTTATATTGAAAAAATACCTTATTTTATTTCGTTTGCTTATTCTTCCAAAACAGACAATGGGTATTTTTTGTTAGTAAATTTACAGAATTACAAACAAAAAAAAATACCTCTAAATGAAAACATCAATATAGGATTCCATTCCATATTTATAGATAATGATCTTCGTTAAAAATTTTATAATAATATGTTTTTTTATTATAAAATGCATTTGGTAACTGGCGCGAGTGATAATCATTACAAATCATTAATCAATATGATTTTATCTTTTATTAAATTTCACAATAATGACACTGACTATGTAATTATTGTCTATAATCTAGGAATTAAAGAAGAATTATGGACAAGATTATTAAATATATTTAGTCGATATAGTAATTTCATAGCAGAAACTTTTGATTATAGCCAATATCCTGATTATGTAAACATCAATATTAATGCCGGTGAATACGCATGGAAGCCAATTATTATACACGAAGTATTTAACAAATACAAAGACATCACGCTTTGGATGGATGCTGGAAATATATTAATTAATAAAATGCACAACATAAACGAATTAATATCAAAAGACAATATTTATTCTGGATATTCAGGAAGTGCAAATTCAACAATAGAGCGCTGGACTCATCCTAAAACAATAGAATATATGGGCGCTATGGCAAATGGATACGATATCACAAAATGCCAATCTCGGAATGGAGCGTGTGTAGGATTTAATTATAATACGCAATACGTAAGGGAATTTGTAGAAGAATATAAAAATTATGCACTAATAAAAGAATGTATTGCACCACAAGGTTCAGATAGATCCAATCATCGACAAGACCAATCGATATTTTCAATAATGTTTTACAAATATTTTTTGACACATCAATTTAGCTTTTCTACGAATGCTGTTGATTATTACGCGGATTATAAAATACAAAACGATGTTGATTAATTTTTCTCTCAATAATATAAGATAAGTAAAATATTATGTACAGAAAAGCTAAAGCTGGTGGTGGCGCATTTAAAGAACCTCAACGAAAACTAGTAATAATAGCAATAACAACACATGGGGGGATTCCTATAGATCCACAAGGAAAAGTATCTACGTACACAATTCCTGAAGGAATGACTTTAACAAAATTAAATGCAGTTGTCCCCGGGGTATGTAATTTAGCCAGTCATGAGGATACAGAGAATGCTCTCACATCTATTTTAGAAAATATAAGAAACTTTGCCGCCGACGAATTAAAAACAAAAGCTGAATTAGTTAGTGGTGTTGCTGCGTGTCTTAAATTACAATCCAGAGAAGTTGTTAAGAACACTGCTTCTTCACAATTAAAAGACGCAAGAACAGGACACGATGACATACAGTGTCGGGATTTTGTTAGAATGGCTGGTGGTATGTATAGAATAGCAACAAAAATAGTTGGTGAAAAAGTTATTGATAAAATTTACACAAGAGACGTAACAGAACTCACAGAGACACCTTGGGACTTAAAAATTCATTTATTAACAGAACCTGGATATCCAGATTTGATGAGAGAATCGGTTGGTAGAAGGTCAGGTAGAGTCGCTGAACGCGACGACGTCAACGATTTTATATATTTGCACGATATTATGGATAAATTAAAAACAAGATATCCCACTCAAATGTTAGATATAGTTTTAGTGGATTTAACATGTTCAATTTTTGGCGATTTTGAAACAGACTTTACGCAACCAGGTATGACAGAAGTTGAATTAACTGAACGAGCACAACGCCTATTGCGACGGCATTTGTTAGAACAAGGTCTCTTTGGCGGAAAACGCCGAAAAATAAAAAGAGATAAAAAAACAAAACAAAACAAAAAGGGCCGTAAGAGAAAAACTGCAAAAACTCGCGCGTAAATTTATAATAAAAATATTCTCGTTGTTATTATAAATAATGTGTGGAATAGTTGGCTATTTAGGTAACAACGATGCCAATGATTATATTTTATCAGGGTTAAAACTATTACAAAATAGAGGATATGATTCAGTGGGCGTCTCATTTATTAAAAACGAAAAATTAGATACAATAAAATATGCTTCCACCACTAATTGTGATTCTCTGTCGCAATTAGAAAAAAAACTGTCTTTAGATTCAGTAAATATGGAAACAATTGCTATTGGCCACACTCGGTGGGCTACTCATGGTGCAAAAACTAATAATAATGCTCACCCACACAGTGACAATTTAAACAGAATTTCACTAGTTCACAATGGCATCATCGAGAACTTTGCGGATTTGAAAAAACAACTAATATCAGAAGGATATACTTTTTTATCACAAACAGATACAGAAATAATATCAGTATTAATAGGAAAATATTTAGACTTATATGAGACAGTGGAATGTGCAATTCAAAAAACAGTTGATCAATTGCAAGGTACATGGGCGTTAGTCATTATTCATAAAGATTTCCCAAATAAAATGTGGATTACTAGAAATGGTTCGCCGCTGTTGTTGGGATTGGAAGAAGATTTTGTCATGATTGCGAGTGAACAGATTGCGTTCAATAATTACATAAAAAAATACATTTTTCTTGATAACCACGATTTAATAGAAATAACCAAAGGAACTAACGGAATAGAATATAATAAAAATATACAACGTTACGCGACAAAAAATAAGCTCAATGTTCAAATTGAGTTAACGCCAACAAAACATAAGCATTGGATGTTAAAAGAAATTATGGAACAGCCAGATTCAGTGAACCGCGCATTAAATAATGGCGGTAGAATAGAAAGTAATATTTCTGTAAAACTTGGCGGATTAGATTCATGTAAAGGAAGATTATTAGAATTAAACCATTTAATTCTATTAGGTTGTGGTACGTCGTATCATTCTGCGCTATGGTCTCTAGACATGTTTAAATCATTAGATATATTTGACACAATAGTATGTTACGATGGTGCGGAATTTAATGTAAAAGACATTCCAAAAAAAGGAAAGACTGGTGTAATTATGTTATCGCAATCAGGCGAAACAAAAGATTTACACAGATGTATACAAATAGCAAAAGATTACGATTTAATAACTATTGGCGTCGTTAACGCAATCGATTCATTAATAGCTAGAGAAACAGATTGTGGTGTCTATTTAAATGCAGGAAGAGAAGTTGCGGTGGCATCAACGAAATCCTTCACCAATCAATGCGTTGTTCTAACAACAATTGGGGTTTGGTTCTCGCAAAATCGAGGAACAGCTATAGAAAAACGCCGTAAGATTATTACAGATTTACGAAACTTATCATTTCATATACAAAAAGTATTAGACAAAGAAAGCAATATGATTCACATATCGTCCTTGTTTTTAAATAAACAATCCATGTTTATATTGGGAAAAGGAAGAGATGAAGCCACAGCAAAAGAATGTTCTCTAAAATTAAAAGAGATTGCATATATTCACGCAGAAGGATATTCTTCATCGGCACTAAAACACGGGCCTTTTGCGCTTATTGAAACAGAAACGCCTATAATACTATTAGATATTAGCGACGAATATCGGGATAAAAACAGAAATGCTTTCCAAGAAGTGTCAGCTAGAAATGCGTTTGTATTAACCATAACTGATTCGAATGAAAGCGCAAATGAAAACTCTTTGGTTATTGAAAAAAATGGAACCTTTGGTGGCTTATTGGCCAGCGTGCATATTCAACTATTAAGTTACTATATTGCGGTTGCAAATAATTATAATCCAGACTTCCCGCGAAATTTGGCAAAAGTAGTTACAGTTGAATAACTTAATATTATTTATGTAAAAAAATTTAAATAATATTTGATAAAATTTTA
>Ga0136644_10001576_pt1 | contig 18005 bp, 12 predicted proteins | sample C_130820_EF_Meta_FD_94780 | JGI IMG/M metagenome (GOLD analysis project Ga0136644, IMG submission 94780) | Freshwater microbial communities from Lake Croche, Canada to study carbon cycling - C_130820_EF_MetaG (v2) (version 2) | ecosystem: Environmental > Aquatic > Freshwater > Lake | place... | reverse complement strand
CGCACTTTCCAGATTACCGGACCGTACCTGCCGCCGCGCCAGGCTGGGAACCAGGGCATCGTCTCGATGAGGGCCTTCTCGGCGGCCTGCAACGTGGTATTTGGCTTCTTGTCTATCCAATTGTTGAATATACAATTGAGGAACATGCCGCCGTCGAACGGCTCCAAAACGAAGCCGGCGTCCTTCGCCGCAGCGATGACCTCCGGCGCCGTGCGCACCTCGCCCCGCTTCGGAACTGTCTTTGGCCAGGCCGCGCACAGCAGCCGCACCTTCCAAGCCACCTTCTCCGCTTTCGAAAGCGGTCCCTGATCCAGCTCGATGATGACGCTGGCGGCAAGGTTGGCAGCGGCGTCCGCGATCTCCTCCTCCGACGTCTTCCACCCGATCATCAGCTCCGGCTCGAAGCGAACGACGACGCGTCCGTTTCCGCCTCCATTACCGCCACGGCCCCTATCTCTACCGCCGCCGCCAGCCCGTCCTCCTCCACCACCCACGTTCTCGCTCTTCCCCACTCGCTTCGCCAACTCCCTGAGCTCCTCCGCCAAGCTCTCGTCCTCTTCCTTGAGCGCCGCCAGCACCGCTGCCATACGGTCCATCTTCTTGCGGCTGCGGAGCGCCTCCGCGATCCTGTTCGACACTTCTTCGGCGTCCTTGGCGTCTGCCAGGCCCACGGCGTCAAGGTGCACCAGCAGCAGGAGGCGGAGTCGTGCCTCCGGGTCCGCGGCGGAGGCCTTGAGCCCTCGCATGCCGCTCTGCACGATGTCGCGCTCGGACTTCTTGCCGTCAGCGAAGACCGTGAGGTCCACTCGCTCCAGCGTGATGCCCTCTGCAAAAAGTTGGCAGCTGCAGAGCACGTGGACCTTGGCGTCGGAGACGGGGGCGTTGAAGACGTCTTTGATGCTCCGAATGGCCGCAGCCCGCATGCTGCCGTTGGCGTGCGTCACCACGAGGTCGTCCTCGACGAGGTTCGACGCCTCGCCCTTGCCGTGCAGGTACGCGAGCGCGGCGATCCAAAGGCGATGCGCGTCGCTGGCGAAGTGCTCCGCAGAGCGCGTCTGCAGCGCCTCGCCCTCCACGGCGCGGCTGAGGTACACCATGACGCGACGGATGCGGTCGCGCTGCCACGAGATCTCGCGGATGATGGCCACCCAGTCGAAGAACTCGGCGGATTGCCCTGCCTGCTCGGGGCGGCCGCCCACGGAGATGCTGAGGTCGAACGGCTTCACCATAGGGTTCAGCGGATCCTGGTCCCGGAGAAGATCGACGTAACGGTAGCGGAACCAGTCCTCCGAGAAATCGCCGTAGATCTCGGGATGGGCCTTCATCTGAGGTCGTGGTGTGGCCGTTGCATACAGACGCCAAGGGTACATCGAGGTAAATTCGTCACGGTCCAGAGTTGCGTCGTATTCCTCATCCTCACACTCTTCGCCGTCTTGCTCCTCGCTCATTGCTTCTGCATTCATGTCTAAATCCCGGGAGCTTTGGTCCTCGTCGGAGGCTTGCTCGACAATGTCCCAGAGCTGCTTCCGCGACGTCGTGTGCAGGTTGTGGGCCTCGTCGAAGCAACAGGCGGCGAAGCACAGATCGGGATCGTCGCGCCGGGCGAGCTTCAAAGCCGCATGCACCTTGGGGAGGCTCGCGTACGTCGTGAGGAGAAGCAGCGGCTTGTCGCTCTCCTCTTTCAGCTTCTCCGCGATGGCTTCGACGCCGATGGAGGCCTCGTTCGAATAGACCGCAAGGAGCTCGGCGTCGCAGTCCTGCAGCTCGGCAGCCCTGAACTGCTCGAGGAGCGACTTGCCAGAGAAGACGAGCATGGACAGGCGCCGGTCGGTCTCCGGCTGCGCGTTCACGTCGACAAACTCGAGGGCCGCTCTCTGATGAGCGTAGAGGCCGTCGAGCTCGGAGAGGCCCAGTGCTGCGCAGCGCAGCACCCGCGACTTGCCGCCGCGGCAGCATATCTGCAACCCCTTGGCGAGACCATAAGTCATGGCTTAAAGGATCATCTATGAGCCTGTCTGAAAAGTCTCAGAATGCTGGAGCGCTGCGCAGTGCGGACGAGACGTCATCGACAAACGTTCAACACCAGCTCCAGAAGAAAGCCGCCTGCAGTCTTGCATCTTTGCGCCAGGAAGTGCGGCAGCGCCGGCACCAAGGGACTGTTGCCTCAAAAGAGGGCTCGCTGCCTTTGTTTTTCACAAAAGACCTCACGATAGTCTGTATCACACTTCACGTCACTTCTCGAGGCCAGCGTTCGTCCTCTTCGTCGTCATTTCATGCCCCCGGATCGGTCGCAGCGCCGGTGCGCAGCAGCAGCCAGAAGACGGCGAAGCCCGTGCTCTCGTACGATCTTATGTAAAAGCCGTCACCGTCGTTGCAGGTCTCGAAGACGGAGACTTCGCGGCCAAACACCTTCCTGCACTCCTGAGGATCGAAGGCTGCGCCCGCTGCGGCCTCGCGGAAGGCCCCGAGCACCGCCGCTCGCGCGGATGCGGCGTGCATCCAGGGGAAAGCGGCGGTGCCGGCCGCTGGGCGGGCGCCCGGCGCCCAGGGCGGCGGCCCCGCCTGCGCGCTCTCCTGGGCGCCGATCACCGCCGCCAGGGCCCGCCAGACCACCTCTTCCGGGTCCGCCTCGTCCCAGGTAGCTTCCGGCCGGCCGCGCGTGGGCGAGGGTGAAGAAGAGGCGTACAGTCTGCAGCCGTCTTCCTCCACCCTGGGATACACCTCGACGGAGGACGAGCTGCGGGACGCCCCGGGTCCAAACCAGGGACGACCCGTGGCGAAAGAGCCGCGCCCCCGCGGGTCCCACACCAGCCAGGAGTCGCTGAGGAGCTGGCGATCGATTTCGCCCTGCTGCCAGACCAGCCGTCGGAGGCCGAGCAGCGCCTCGAAGCACTCGGGCGAGGCGGCGGCCACTTCGCAGAAGAGCGCCGCCTCCTCCCCGTCCGTGGTCACCAGCGGCCGGCCCGCCAGCAGCTGGTGGAAGCGCTCGCTCCCCAACCTCGCCTCGGGCGCCGTCAGGTACTCGAGGAGGGGGAAGAGCTCGGAGGCCTGCCGCATCACGGCCGGCTCGCGCAGGCAGTAGCGGAACAGCAGATCGAGCTCGGCCGCCTCCAGACCGTCGAGGCGGTGCAGCCGCTCGGGGGCGCCGGCCTCGAAGCGCAGCAGCCCCTGGAAGAAACGGCTCCGGCGCAGCACCGACGCGGGCAGCCGCCGCGTCTCGTCCCGGCAGCAGCACCGCGTCAGGTCCCGGGCGGGAAAGGCCAGGGCGTCGAACTTCAAGATGGTCTTGCTGCCCTGCTCCACCGTCAGTCCTTCGTGCGGCGTCCCGGCCGCGATGCAGACCACCATCCCCGGCGACAACGCCACGTCTTCGACGCCGTCTTCGGCGTGGACGCGGGTGGCGCCGCCGGCGCAGGGCGCCTCCAGGCACACGAAGCAGTGGTAAAAGACCATACCGGGGGCGCTCACGGGGCTGAAATCGACGTGCTTCGCGAAGAAGCCGCCCGGCTCGTAGACCACGAGGTCGTGGTGGCCGCGCAGCAGCACGAAGCCGGGCTGCAGCCGCTCGAGGACGTCCGCCAGGAGGTCGAAGACGGCTGCAAGCGCTCCGGCGCAGGAGGCCGACCTGCGCTTCTCCGGCACGACGCGGTCGCCGTCGCGGGCGGAGTGCACCGCCGAGGGCCGCAGCGCAGGGAGGCATCGGTAACCGACGTTTGCGGGGTCCAGCAACCTCTTCAGGATCGAGAGCTCTTCCCCCGCGAACGCAGCGGGCCAGGCTCGCCATTGGAACGGCGCCGTCATGACGAGAGGAGAGGGCGAGAGAGAGAGAGAGAGCGAGAGCAGAGCGCCGCTGCGTCCCACTGAGCCGTCGTCGACGCACGTTCAACTCCGACGGCTTCTTCCGCCCGGCTCCAGAAACGAGCATGACCCTTTCATCCACCGAAGCTGCCGGCCTGCTGACTCAGGTCTTGTATCTGTGCGCCAGGACGCGCGGCAGCGCCGGCACCAAGGCGCTGTTGGCGCGACTGTCGCAGGAAGAAGACGGCGCGCAGTCGCGGCGGGAGCGGAGGGAGCCAGCGCCGCCGGCCGCGACGGCTCAGAGGGTCACCTTCCCTGCGCCCACCTACCGAGGTCGCTGGGCCGACCTCGAGGATGAGGACGAGGGCTGCTGAACCCGGCGACGCGTCTGCCGGCTGTAATGTTTTTCGTGAGCTCAAAGACAAACCATCATGACAGATCAACACTCACACTTCAGGCGACTTCTCCAAAGTAGCATCAAAGAACTCACGAGCGAGCTGGAGCAGGCGACCGGCGAAGGGAAGTCTCGTCCGTCCCAGGCCAGTCCTCTGACGAGAGGGTTCTGGAGTCGAGCCCGTCGAGCGGCCGCGCCGCCCCAGGCGCCGAGCCAGCTCCGGCTGGCTCGACAGCAGCAGGTCCTGCGCCTCGCCTCCAGCTTCTCGTCCAGCATGCGAGACCTCGAACGACAGCTGCACCAGAATTCCAAGAAGCTGGGCTCGCACAAGTTTCCCCGGATTCCTCCCAATGCCAAGTCGCGCTGCCCCGCTCCGGGCAGCACCGACTTCCAGCTGACGGAGCTGCAGCGCGCCGCCCAGAGCTTCTTCAGGCCCGGCTGCGACAGGGCGCTGCGACGCATCATGGTGGAGCTGACGCCCGGCACGGGCAAAACGTGCGTCTACATGGAGGTCATCTCCAAATTCATCGGACGCATCAATCCTGACACCGGCAATTACTTCAACATCATCGTGTTGGGCGACGACGAGGTCTTTGCGGCCTTCGAGTCTCTGCGGAGCTGTCCCGCCAAGGTGAACCTACAAGAGCTCGTGCGCTGGAACGAAGCCCATGGGGGGGCGAACGGCCGTTTCGAGACGGTCTTCAAGCGCAAGGTCTTCGCGCCGTCGAACTTCGATGAAAACAAAACCGTGATACAGCTCAAAGACGTCAATCGAAGCTCGCAGACGGCCTCCTGTGCCCTCAACACCCGTCTGGAGGACGTCAAGGCGTTGTCGCAGCGGCAGGCCAAGGCGACGCCGGCAGCGGCGGGCGCGCCCGGCTCCGCGGCGGGCGGCTCGCAGCTCGCCGAATACCAGGCGGCCAGGGCGGCCTACTCGCCTGCAAACGAGAAGAGAGCCCCGCCGGCCGACTTCGACGAGAAGAAGGGCGAGGCGGCGTGCGCCGACGACGCGGTGCTCTGGAACGGGTCCAAGGTGCTCTTTTTGCCCTACAAGTTCGCTGCCCGATGGATCCTGGAGTCCAACCAAGGCCCGCTAGGCGACCCTTCCGGTCTCAGCGAAAGCGATCGGCGGAAGCTGCAGCCATACCTCAGCCGCTTCGCGAGCGAAAGGAAGACCGCGAGCAAAGGAAAGTACACCCGACCCGGTCTCGTGGGCGCCTCCTCGGACACGCTCTTCGTCATCGACGAGGTGCAGAACTTGACGTCTCCGTCCGAGTGGAGGCACAGCCTAGCCAAGCGGGGAGCGCCCGCGTTGTCGGAGGCGCTCTGGAGGTGGAGCGGCGACGACCCGAAGACGACGCCCTACGTCTTCGCGGGGACCGCCACGCCCAACGTGGGCACCAACCCCGAGATGACGGTCTGCCTGCTCCAGCTTCTGAACGGCAAGACGAGGAAGGAACTCTTCATCCCTCGCTGGCGGGGCCCGAACGGAACTCTGTTGCGGGAGGAGGACTGCACGATGGAGGCCTTCAGGGCCATCCTGGAGTCGCCGAACAAACGAGAGACGACTCAGTTCGAATACCCAGAGCCAAAGGACCGGAGAGCCGACAGGCTCATCGTCTGCCCGAAGAAGTTCCTCGACCCCTCGCAGGGCTTCGTGGTAGACGTGACGGGGGCCAATAGCGAGCCCACGCCGTTTTCCCTCCTCACGCCCAAGGGGCCGGTGACGCACGGCATCGCCGAGTTCGAGTGGAACAGCAGCAAGTACACCTGCCAGCAGGCCGCGAAGCTGGTGCGCCTGAGGAAGCTGCTGCCCCGAGACGCGCCGGACGTCTCCAAGGAGCCGGCCTACCGCAAGGAACCACAGTCGCCGGCGTTCAAGACCCGCCCCGAGTTCGAGGAATATCTCGCATACCGCGCGCTGCCGTGCGCTCTCACGGCCGAAGACGCGGCCTTCCAGTACACTCGGATCTACAAGCCGGTCTACACGGACCTGAACCGGCAGCTCCTGCAGCAGGTCGTGGCGGGGCACGTCTTCACTGCCAACTCCTATTTCGATTACAGACTCTACCCCAAGATCCTGCCCCTGGGCGACGACGCGGCTCGGCCGCGCACGCGGCTCGTGGACCCCTTCGCGCTGCTGCGCTGCCTGCCTCGTCTCAAGTCGGGCGACGGCAGCGCCCCGGACACTCGCCAGCGCGCGGACGAGGCGCCGCGCCTGCTGGCGGAGCGCAGCTTCCCTTCGGCCCGGGTGCTGCAATCGGGCGGCGGAGGCGTCGCCGACCAGTACCCTTGGTTCGTGCCCAAGCAGGCGGCCAAGCACTTCCTGGCCGCCCTCGCTCAGGAGCCCAAGCGTTGCAAGAGCTGCCGCTGGGGCGAACGGAGCCTCTACGCCGACTGCGATGGCCTCAGGAAGCTGGCGGAGGAGCTCGTGGCGTCCTATCGCCGCCACCCCGATCGCGTCGACCTGGAGCTCGAGAACAGGCTGCGAGACCACGTCGCCCGAAACAGCCCCAAGCTCGTGGCCGCCGCGGACGACATGTTCGCTTCCCCGCAGAGCGACAGCTTCGCGCCCGACCTCTCGGCGGAGAGCAAGAGCTTCCTGTTCCTCAATGTGGAAAACCGCAAGGAGCTCGACAGCAACGTCTTCGTGATCGTGGCCAGCTTCTATTTTCGCATGCGCTGCAGACCCTACGTGCAAGCCAAGTTCCAAGGCCAGGAAAACCGACTGCCACCCGCATACCAGGGCGGCCAGAAGACGCTCCAGCACCGCATCGCATGGCTGGACGCGCTGCTGCTGGAGGGCGGCGACTACGCCTGGCTGCGCGAGAAGGCCGAGGCGGAGCGACGCAAGGGCGGAGGCGAGGCGACCGACTGGTGCGAGGGAAGCCGCAGCAGCAGCGCCTCGGAGACGGTCTTCCCGCCTTACAACGGAACGCGCTCCACCGATGCGGATCCCAAGGTGTCCGGTTGGTCGGCCTTCTGGAAGACCTGGCTGAAAGGCTACGGTCTCGGGCGATGCGCTGCCGCCCAGGAGGCCGAGGCCAGAGCGGTTCGGACCCAGGCGCTGGGCGAGGGCGCCAAGGCTTTCTTCGCGAAACAGGGTCGGCGTGAGACCAAGGTCCAACGAGCCAAGCAACGCGCGCAGAAGGCAGCGGCCGAAGGGCAGCTGGACCAAGCGGGCCTCGAGGCGCTGGAAAAGGCTGCCCCGAAGCCCAACTTGCTGCAGAAGGAGCGGCAGAAGCGTGGACAGCAAAGGCTGCGCAAGAGCCAGGAGCTGCGTCGCTCCTTCTACGTCCCCGCCATCTTCGCCGTGGGTGATAGCACAGACACCATGAGCGCGCAGGAGTCCAAGCGCATCCATCAGAAGCTCTATCTCAGCCTCATGCACAAGCTGATGAAGGACGAGACGGTGAAGGACGAGGCCTTTGCGGCATCGCGGCCGAAGGAGTGGCCCGATCGGTTCTTCTTCGACGAAAAAAGATCTCCCGACAGCAGGCCTACGTCAGCGCTTCCGGTCGACCACGAGCTGACCTTCGACGAAATACTGCACCTCATCGGCTCGCCTGGCCTTCGGGAGGCCACGGTCAAGGTGGGTATGGGCTGCGATCCTTGCGTCTCCGATAGCCTCACCCGCATGTCCGCGCCCGCCGGCCAGAGCATGATCTTCGCAGGCAAGCAAGCGCACAAGGCCTTGGACTTCAAGTGCACCGGCCTCAACATAGCCTTCGGACCTCAGCCCCGCGGGCAACGCATCCAGGAGATGGGACGCAATTGGAGGACGTGCGTGAACCTCCCTTCGGTGAGCGTGCGGCAGCTCTTCCTGTGGGGCGAGAACGAGCTGCTCCACAACGACCTGCTCTTGGACTCCTTCTATCAAGCCCAGAACGAGGCCATCGACTGGCTGAGGCTCATCACCATCTCCGCCAGCCTGGGCTGCTCCGCCTGGTGGGACTTCAGCCAGTGGGGCGACCTGCTCGAGAGCTACCACCACATGCGGCCCAAGGAGACCGCCTGGTTCTTCGACTCGCAGCCCCGCGGCAGCACGCCCTGCCTCGATGCCAGGCCGTCCTTCGCGGCGGCGTCGGCGTCGTCGTCGGCCTCGGCCTCATCGCCGTCGTCGTCTGACAGCGGTCCGAGCAAGCAGCCCTTCTTCCGCTGCAACCGCACGAATCTCTTCACGCCCATGTTTCTGAACGACGTCAAGCAGGACGCGGGCCGCATCGTCTCGAGCCGGGCCGGCGCCTTTCGACCAAACGAGATCGTCTCGGACGACAACTCGGGCGACCCGACCTGTTCACGCGGCACGGCGGTGGAATTGCACATGCTGAAGGAAGCCAGCCGCAAGTACTGCCTGAGCGACAGAGAGGCGCGCGCCCTGGACGCGGGCCTTCCGCGCCCACCCGAGCGCCGTCCGCTGCGGCTTCAGGATCTCAGGCCGCCGCCGCGTCGAGCCGCCCCCCCGTCGAGCCCGATGCCCAGCCCGCACACCAGCCGCTCGCGGAGCCTCTCAGCTGCAAGCCGCCGGGAGGCGAAGGCCGCCCGACGTCCAGCGAGCGCGTCACCGGCCGAGGCGGCCGCTTCGCAAGCTGCCAAAGTCGTCGCTCCGCCGAGCCCAGCTCGCGGGCAGCGCACCAGCCGCTCGCGGAGCCTGTCGGCTGCAAGCCACCGGACAGAGAAGGACTCCAAGCTTCCGCGGACAACGTCGTCGCCGGCTGGGAACAAAACAGACAAGCCACGGCCCGCCAAGGTCGCTCCTCCCCAGGCCGCCGCCACCGCCACGGGACTTGCAGACGTGGGTGCGCCGGTCGTCACCCCTCCCAAGGCAGCGGCGGCCGCGCCTGCGGTGCCCGCGCCGGTCGCCACCTCTCCCCAAGCCGCGGCGGGCGAGGAGGCGGCGCGTCATCAGCGCCGGGAAGAGGTGCGGCGGCTCTTGTCGGAGGTGCAGAAGCTGATGCAACGCGTGGGCCGCCGCCTGTGAGCGCAGGAAAAGCAGCCGGCGACAAAAGCTGGCGCCCCAACATGAGGCGACAGCTTTTGTCGCGCTGAGAGCAAATGCAATCCTTGTATCGCAGGGACCAACAGGCCTGCGTCGACGTCTGCCCCTTGCCGGACGGCCGGGCCTGCAGGTCGCTCTGTGCCAAGGCGGCGGCCATCAACGCGTACAACGAGCGCGGCAAGCTCTTCAACGTCCCCTTTCGCGCGCCTCCCATCACCGACCTCGACACGGGCACTTCGGACGAGGAGGCCTGGGCGGCGCTGGGCCAGCGCGCCTTCAGCCGCCAGCCCTGGCGGCCGGCAGGCGCAGCCGGCGACGCCTTCGCCGCCGCCGCCGTCGGCCTGCCGCCGCCCCTGCCGAGTCTCGCGGAGCGGCCCGCCGACTGCCCGGCGTCCAGCATGCTACCCGGCACCTTCTATGGCTGGAATCAAGTCCCAGACGGCCTGTGGCAGCGGACCTTCGTGCCGTCGACGGACCAGCAGTTTGCGCGAGCCGTAGATCTGAACCAGGCCATGGCCGGCTACCTCATCGACCCCGTGCTGCAGCTGGCACAGGACGGCCCTCTGAGCTCGCTCAAACCGACCATGGGGAACTCGGCCGGCCAGCTGCCGCAGGCTCAGCCCTTCGCGGGCATCGGTTTCAACCTGAGTCAGAACGTTCCAAGGAGCGGCGTCGCCAACGTGCGCGGCGTGCCCACCCTCTTCGAGCCTGCGGCCGGCGGCGGCGTACGCAGCCCGCGCTTGGCCGACCTGTCGGCCTAGAACGAGGATCTTGCCAGAGGCGTAGAGCCAGACGGAGGCGCCCTCGAAGGCAAGGCAAAGGCGCCCCCCGAAGCGACGGTCATGCCGGACGAAAGGGAAGGCAAGCCCCACCGCCGCGAGGTCCAGCCGCCCGGAGCAGCGGCCGGCCAGGCAAAAGAGTCTCACCTTGTCTCTGTCGCAACGAGAAAGGGTCTTCATCTCTCTCCCTCCCCATATGACGTCCTCCTTCGCCCCTCCCTTGCTGTGCGGGGCGGCGGCGGCGGCGGCAGAGTCGAGATACGACCAATATTGCACTCGCTTCGGCTGCTTCTCAAACGTCGTCAGGGATGACATCGAAAACCAATGGCCTTCGCTGGCCTGGGGAGGTCTGACGCTCTATCCCGACCCCCGCGTGCCCTCCGTCGTCCGCGACGGTCTGTGCGGGCCCTTCGGATGCGCCGCACCGCAGCCGCTGCTGCCCTCGGGGGCGCTGGTGTCCGCGCCCGTCATCTTTTCAAATGCAAGGCCTTCATGCTGGACCCGCGGCTGAAGATGCTGGCGGTCGCCTGCCTGCCGGCGCTGCCGACGGCCTTGGCCACGCTGGTCTGCCCTGTCTCGAAGACGGCGGGCGCGACCGTCAAGGCCCGCCCGCCGCCCTGGGTTTTCGGTCTGATCTGGCCGCTGCTCTTCCTGGGCTTGGGTCTGGCGCTCTGGCGGCTGCAGCGCAAGTGGCCCGTCCTGCTGGTGTCCCTGCTGCTGGCGCTCTGGCCCCTGGCCTCCTCGGAGCGCTGCGGCCGATCGCCGCGGCTGGCCTGCTGGGCGCTGCCGCCGTGCGTGGCCGCGACCCTGCTGGCGCTGGCGCTGGCCGCCCCTGAGGCCGACGCCCCCAGCCTGGCCGCGTTGAGCGCTCTGCTGGCCTGGCTGCTCTTCGCGCAGGTGCTGGCGGCGCTCGAGGCCCAGGCGGCACCGCCCCCGTGAGGCCCCAAGAAAAGCATGGTCTTCGCTCCGCCGCCGAGCCAGAGCCACCTGGCCTCGCTCGTCCGGCGCGCGGCGGCCCTGGCTCGCCTGCTGCTGGGCGCCGTCGGCTCCCTCGCCGCGCCGCTGCTCCGACCCGTCCGCGCGCTGCTCCGCAGGCTCGCGGCGCTGGCCGCCGCGGAGCGCGCGGAGCCGCCCGCAGGTCGCCTCGTCCTGACCGGCTGCGCCACGCCCTTCTTCGCGCCGCTGCCCTGGGCGCAGCTGCCTCCGCCCCTGCACGCCTCCCCGGAGGCCGCGCGGCTCTGGAGCGAGGCGGCCGGGCGGCTGCGGTGCTTCCGGGCCTTTCTGAAGCGGGCGGCCCGCTTCTGCCCCGAGGGCGAAGAGCAGCTGCGGCTGCAAGCCGTCGCGGCCTTTTACCTGGACTTCTGCGCGGCCCTGCTGGCCGCCGCCGCGGCTCAGGACGCAGCCGCCGCCGCGGTGCCTCGACTGCGGGCGGCCTTCGCGGCGCGGCTGCCCACGCCGCCGCAGCCGCCCGCCCTGCCCCCCAGCGAGCTCGGAGAGGAGGCCTGCGAGCGCGTCTGGCATTCCTTGGCGGCCGCCGAGGAAGAGCAGCGAGGCGCCGCCAGCGCCGCCGCCTTGGAGGAGCTGCTGGTCGTCGACGTCTGGTCCGCGCTCTCCTACCGCAGGGAGCGCGCCACTCTCGTGGCCGCCTCGCTGGGCTGGCTGCTTGTGGACTGCTGCCGCACACTGACGGGACCGCAGCACCCGCGCCGCTGCGCTCCGGAGCTGCTGCGACTGTTGCAGGCGGGCGTGGCCTGCTTCGAGCAGCAGGCTGCTCCAAACTGGCTCTCGCCCCTGACGGCCTTGTCGCTCGGGCTCCCCCAGCTGCCCCGGCCGCGGCGCTGAGCCCTCCTCCGCTGCCTGCCCCCCGCCGGGGTTTCACCTGCGCGGCTGCATCGCGCAGAGCTCCTGGAAGGCGGCCAGGCACGGCTGCCGCTGGCCCTCGCCGCCGTAGCTGGCGACGGCGGCGCAGATCTGCTCCCGGGCGTCGCAGAGGGGCATGCTCTTCTGGAGGCAGAGGGCGCCGCTGAGCTCCATGCCCTGAAGCTGCGCCGGGCAGACCGTGCCCACGGACTGGCAGAGCAGCGCCTCGTCAGGCGACACGGCGCTCCCGCGGGCCTGCACGGCGGCGCAGCCCTTCTGCAGCAGGCTGCAGATGGTCGCGCTGCCCTCGAGGCAGGCCTTGGCGCTGACCTTGAGCTGGTCGACGGCCGGCAGCAAGGGTTGCCCCCCGGCGGGGGCCGCGGGGGCTGGCGTCGGCGGGCGCGCCGCGGGGGCTGGCGTCGGCGGGCGCGCCGCGGCCTTGGCCTTGGCCATCGCGGTCAGCCGCTCCATGGCGTTTATTGTTGTTCGTCGGATGTCCTCCCGACTAAAGATCACCTCTTCGCCGCTTGCGCTCGGGCGGCGCAGGCCGATACAGCTGCGCCTCGATGGTGTCCTCCGTCACGACGCGCCAGAGCATCAGCGAGCTGGCCTGCTGACCGATGCGGTTGATGCGCCCCAGCGCCTGCTGCTCCATGGCCGCGGCCTCTTCTCGACTCGAGGCCCAGAAGGGGTGGGCCATCATGAGGTGCCTGGCTGGAGGCGGTCTCACAAAAGCAGGCGCCAGGGAACTACATCGGGGCGGGAGCTGGCCTTTCTATTTCTGGAAGCCCCGCCCTCGACCCCCCACCCCACACCCTTCGCGCTGGCCTGGCCCGCGTCAACGTGATGCCGGAGGAATGCTCCTCGCAGGAGAGCATCATGAGGAAGTCGTCGGGATCCTCGCCGCACTGCCAGCGCGTGATGGCCGCACCCTGCGTGCGAGCGCTGCCCGCCAGCGTGAGGAAGGGCACCGAGAACTCGAGGAAGGCCTGCTCGAGCTTCTCCCGCATGTTGCGGAACTGCACGAAGAGCAACAGCCGCTCGCCCGGGTAGTCGCGCATGATGTCCTGGAGCTGCCGGATCATCACGTGGAGCTTCGTGCCGTACTTCAACCAGGGGTCCGCGGGCGTCGAGCCGGGGACGGCCCAAAGCTGCGGCACACGCTGGCGGCAGGTGGGGCAGCCGCCGCGGCTCTTGGAGGCCTCCTCCATGCAGGCGGCGTGGAAGGCGTGGCCGCAGCCGGTGAGGCAGGAGGCCTCGCCGTTGTGCAGCAGGTCCAGGCAGATCGGGCAGGTCGCGGCGCCGGTCGCCAGCTCCCGCAGGCTCGTGTCGAGGAACTGGAGCTGCCGGCTCAGCGCGCCGAGGCCCACGAAGTCGCAGGCCAGGTGCTGGTCCAGCTGCTCGTTGAAGCACAATTTCAGCTCCGCCGCAGGCAGCAGGCCCTGATGCAGCCGCGTCAGCTCCGCGCTCAGCTTGGCAGCCCGCGCCGCGGCCTCGGCGGGCGGCTCCTCCCCGAGCAGCAGCCGCGTCGTCTTGAGGCCCTGCAGGTGCATGACCCGCGGCAGCTTGGCGAGCTGCACGCCGTCCAGGCCCGCCAGAGGCCCCCGGTAGAGCTCGTCCACGAGCCGCCGACCCTCCTCCCAGTCCTGGCGCTCGCCCGCCTGGCGGCACCGCAGCGCCTCCCGCCGCGAGGCCAGGCGCGCCTTCTCCTGCAGCGCCCCGGCCAGCAGCAACAGCAGCGCCGCGCGGGCCTGTGCGACGGCCTTGCGCGCCTCCAGCTCGCGGCGCTTGCGCTGCAGCAGCACGCCGACCTCTTTGTGCGCGGAGCTCGAGCTGTCCGAGAGGAAGCAGCAGCAGAGCTCCAGCAGCTGCCTGACGTTGGCCCGGTGGTGCTGCACCGCGTTGGCGTAGAGCACCTGCTCGGCCTGGGAGAGCCTCACGGCCACGATGCGCTCCTCCACCGGCAGCCTGAAGGGACTGGGCTGCGTGCGCGCCACCAGGCCCAGGAAGGCCGCGGCCTGCGCGGCGACGGGCGCTTCCGCGTCGCCGCCGAAACGCGGCCCGTGCCAGGTGGCCAGCGAGGCTTTGAAGAGCAGCGCCAGGCAGGCCGCGCCGCGGGAGCCGCCGCCCTGCTGCGGCGTGGCGGACAGAAGGTGCGCGGCCCCGCTGAGGCGGGCCGCCCGCAGCACGCGGCGCTGCACCTGCGGCTCCAGGTCGCTGAGCTCGTGCGCCTCGTCCACCACGAGGCGGCGCCAGGGGCGGCCGAGCACGTTCAGGAGCGGCGCGGGCCAGGGCTCGTGGTCCCTGGGCCAGAGCTTGGAGGCGAAGAGGGACAGCGGCAGCAGCACCGCGTCCGCCTTGGCCGCGTCCTCGGCGGCCACGGCCTTGAAGACCGCCATGTCCACGGGCGCCCAGACCGCCAGGGGCGCGCCGCCGCCGTCGCCCCCGGGCCTCCTGAGCCAGCCGCCGGCCTGAGACGCGAGGCCGAGCCAGGCGCAGAGCTCGGTCTTCCACTGCCGGAAGAGCTTGGGAGGCACGAGCAGCAGCGACGCGGAGCTTGGGCCCTCGCCGCCGCCGCCGCCGCGGGCGCTCTCCAGCAGCGAGGCCATCAGCGGTGTCTTGCCCCAGCCCATGGCCTGGGCGCAGATGCTGCCGCGGAGCTCGTAGCGCACGGTCAGGCGCAGCTCGACGAAGCGCAGCAACGGCGCCCGCGTCACGACCAGGGCGGACCGGGGGCCCTCCCAGCTGGGGCACTGCGGGAAGCAGACCCGCGCTTGCTCGTCCCCTGGCAGGCCGGTGAGGACGCCGACGTCGTCGCGGGCGATGAACGAGCCGGCGTCGTCCTCCAGTAGCCGCACCAGCCCACCGATCACGAAGCGACCGTGCTGGGGGCAATGCGTCACGTCCAGCGCCGCGCGCGCGAGGACGAAGTCCGGGAGGCCCTCCCAAAACACGGTGAGGCGGTCCAGATGAGCTCCCATGTCGCTGACGACGACGTGCCTGACGGTACCCGTCGTCGTCAGCATCCGCAGCAACTGCTCCTTCCGGAGGCGCTGGAACCAGAAGCGATCGTCGCTGCTGAGGTGGCTCATGGGCGAGAAGGCGGGCGCCAAGTGCACTTGGCATCCCACGCCCAACGGCAGCAGCGACGGCATGCTCATGCTGGCATGGAAGTGGCAGAGCAGCGGCTTGGGCTGTAGCTCGGAGGCCAGCGCGAACTGCAGCGCCTCCAGCTGGTCCGGCCGCAGCGTCTTCGCCAGCCGCGGCGAGGGCAGCGCTGCTGCGGCGGCGTCGGACGGCGGCGACAGCTGCGGCAGCGGGTGCAGCTCCAAGTGAGGCGCGGGGGCGAGGAGCGGGGGGCGCTGCTCGCAGAGGCGATACTTGACCTCGACCAGCGTGCCGGGCTCCAGGTGCGTCAGCATGCTATCCACGGCCTGGCGCAGCGGGCAGACGTTGCTGGTGCCGTCCAGGCGCAGCGCCAGGTTGTGCTCCCACTTCAGCAATTCCTCCGGTTGGTAGGGCCTGCTCTCGGTCCAAAACGCATCATAAGCGCCACGCCCCCAACGCGGCGCGATGCCCGCGAGGGGCATCTGGCGCCATGCCTCGGGCGACCGAGCCGAAGAGGAGGAGGAGGAGGAGCAGGGCGCGGCAACCACCGCCATGGCCATCGGCCGCGGCTGGGCGTTCGGTGCTGGAAAAGGCTGTGGTGCGTTGCGTCGCCTCGAGGCGAGGTCGCGACGGAGGGAAAGACCCATACCCGGAGGGGGAGACGAGCACTGTCGCCGCTCCGGAGATGTGGCACCTGGCCGTGCTGGAAGACGACGCCGGCTACGCGTTCCTGCTTCGCAGCAGCGATCCCTTCGGCCGGGTGGAGGCGCTGAACGCCGCGGCCTCGGCCGGGAGCGGGGGCTGCCCGAGCTTCACGGTGGAGCGGGCCTTTTTGGGCGCCGGGCCATACGAGGGCGTGCTGCGGCGCTGCCTGCGCGACTACAGAGACGAGACCTCGCGGGGCCACGCCGGCCTCACGCGCTACATCTGCACCGCGCAGCACCTCGTGGAGGCCGCGCTGACCCTGCTGCCCCAGGCCATGCACGCCGAGCCCCCGGGCCGCGGGCTGCCGCGGCGGCTGCGCGACGACCGCAGCGGCCTGCTGCGCGTGCGGGCGGCGGCGCTGCTGCAGCAGGCGGAGCTGCTCGAGCAGCGCGCCCAGGCCCTGCAGGACGGCTGCACCGGCGCGGAGGCGGCGCAGCGTCCGCCGCCGCCGGCGCCGGGCTCGGCGCGCCGGGAGCCCTCCAACCGAACCCCGCTGCTGGAGCTGGGCGCGACGGCCGCGGAGGAGGACGACCAGGCGTGGATGCAGCACTTCAACTGGTCGTCGTGGTGAAGCTGCGCCCGTCGGTTGCGTTGGGCAAGGCGCAGGCCGTTTATGTGCGTTCGAGTGAAGCAGAGGGCAATCTCGCAGATGGGAAAGAGACACTCTCACTCTTGCTCTCACGCGCTTTGGTCGCCCTTCGTGACCGACATGCCTGCTCACGTGGCCCACAGCTCGGGTGAGCTCCTCCGCCGGCAGCTGGCGACGCTGCTGAACGTCGCCGCGGAGTCGATCGGCAGGGTGCGCACGACCCCCGAGGGCCTGCCGTCCTTGGTCGATGTCATCGGCATCCTGTGCAAGAAAGACGCCAAGCACGCCGCGCGATCCGTCCGAGAACTGAAGGCCGATCCGACCATGCGGGATCGAATCGAGGACGTTTTGTTTGGGCGCTACCAGACGACGATCCCCAAGGATCTGGCGGTGCTGGCCGAGATGGTACCTCTGCTGCAATGGAGGAAATCCCAGGACTTCAAGGCGGCGGCTGTCGACCTCTTCCGGCGTTACGCCGACGCTGTCGCACCGCACCATCCGATGCCCCCTGCGATTGCCCAGCCGGCCCCGGCTGGCGACCGGCAGCCAGAACCGGTGTCTTCTGCGAGTCACGTCGGGGCCTCTGTCGGAGCTGCAGCCTCGCATGCAGGCGGTGCAGCAGCCGCCTCGACGGAGACCTCCGAGGTGCTGGCCCAGCTGAGGCAGCTGGCGGGAAAGCCTGATCTGCGTCTGCGCGTGACGGACGATCGGAGGGTGGCTCTGATCGATGTTGCGAAGCTCTTCATGGGGGTCAACAATAATGAGGCCGCCAATGCTGCCAGGCGAGTTCTCGATGCATTCCCAGCAGTTACATCAAAATGCTTTATCTGCACCTTCGAAGGTGCCCGACAGAGACCCATCCACGTGGCACCGATTGCAGTTGCCATTGAGTTTGCCTTTCTGCTCCCTGGCCGCCGGGCCGCCCAGCTGCGCATGCAGGCCGCCCGCTTGCTGGTACGTTACCTCGGCGGTGACCTCTCGCTCGTAGACGAGATCGTACAGCTCCGACACGTGCAGCAGGCGCTGGCCTCCGTCCCGGCCGAGAGCCTCAACCCCGAACAGCAGGCCGTGCGCGCCTGCGGGGCCGCCGTGGAGGCTGCAACGCCGCAGCCGCGGCTGGCGGGGCCGCCGCCGCAGACCGAGTACCTGCCCGCAGCTCCGAGCTGTTTGGACGGCGGCCAGTCGACCGACCTCTATGTGCTGTCGTGCGAGCGCGGCCTCAGGCCGGGGCGGACCAGCATGGCGTCGAAAGACGCGCGACTCCTCTGCCACCGCCGGGAGTACGGCGTCGATGCCTTCTTCTTGCTCTACGCGCCCAAATACGGGCACGTGGAGACGGCCCTGCACCGTTACCTCAAGCCACTCAGCGTCGAGCCAGCCAACCCGCGCAACGAGCTCGTGGCCGCGGGCAGCATCTCCGTGGGCGAGCTCAAAGAGGCCATCCAGCGCCTGGACGCCGCGGCCCGCGAGGAGGCGGCCGCGAGGCTCGAGTCCGAGGCCTCGCACAAACGGAGCCGCGAGGAGGCTCGGGAGGAGCTTGAGCATGAGGCCAAGCGCCGCCGTGACGATGCAGATGCGGAGCTCGAGCGGAAGCTGAGGGAGGCCGACGCGGAGGTTGCTCGAGAGACCTTGCGCAGATCAAGAGAGGCCGTGCTGACCACTTTTCTCGAGCTCGCCAAGAGCGGCAACGAAGCCGCCCTCTCGACCTTGCTGAAGACGACCGCGAGCATGCTCGCGTCGTGTTAACAGACGCGGAAGCCCTGGAAAGACGTG
>Ga0136644_10001574_pt1 | contig 18014 bp, 16 predicted proteins | sample C_130820_EF_Meta_FD_94780 | JGI IMG/M metagenome (GOLD analysis project Ga0136644, IMG submission 94780) | Freshwater microbial communities from Lake Croche, Canada to study carbon cycling - C_130820_EF_MetaG (v2) (version 2) | ecosystem: Environmental > Aquatic > Freshwater > Lake | place... | reverse complement strand
TTCCTGTTCCATGCGCTTCGAACCTCTTATCAGTGACTCCATACACGGTTAAAGTGAACTCAGCCGCCTGCAAGGCACAGGAAATCAACCGCCTTGTTGCGAAGATAGCAGCCATTTTGGAATTGATTGCGATAAAAAGACCAGGCGTCGTATTTGGATACCTCAGCCGTCGCGTCGAACGTGAACCGCAGGGCACCTTCCTGGATGATGGTCATTGCGCCTGCTCCGAATCGATAAAACGATCGGACTGCGCCAACTCCTCCTCCAGCATCACCAGGGTTTGGATCCCTTCAACTTGGCCGCTTTGTTCCAACACCACACCATCACCCCGATCTGCCAGGGCAAACCAACGGCATGGCAATTTTGCATAGTTCTTGCCGTCCAACAGCATTTCGAGTTCACGCAGCAAAAATAGCGAATGGGATGCAATAAAGACTTGTACGCCCAAGTTCGCCACCGCCACGATGCTGGCCGCAAGAACTTTGATGAGCTTTGGATTGAGGTTGGTTTCTGGTTCATCCCAGAACAGAAAGCCTTGTTTAAGCAACGTGCCGGTGCTGATGAGGCGGGCCAACATGGCGAGTTTGCGCAAGCCCTCCGCCACCAGCGGCATTTCCATGCGCCCCTCTCCAGGGATACCCAGGTAGAACCGTCCATTTTGCGAATCGACCGTTACAGTGCCGCCCATGGCTTTTTCCAAAGGCTCCAGAAGCTTCGCCACCTCTTTCTCACGTGGCCCTTTGAGCGCCGGATTACCAAGCAGAGAGACCGTGTCACGCCAGGTTTCTTCGAATTCCAAGTGGTAATTTTCGTACAGGGGCAAAAACCACGGACATAGCGTCACGAGTTCGCGTGTGGGGAAAAAAACAGGCGACTGGGACAAGCCCTTGGCGGGCGCTTTGACCACTTCAACCTGGCTTTTTGCACTGGTCGCAAAACCAATGCAATTGTCCATCTCCTTATCGTCCAGCGACAAAGCAATTTCGCATCGTTCACGCCCTTGTTTGCGCTTGGCCAGTCTGCCAAGACTTTCGGGCCTGAGCACCGAAACCAGTTTGTCCGCATAGGCTTTTTCTAGCGTCGATTTAGACAGGTCTTTCGCGTCCGCCTGAACCTTCAGCAAAGCGTAAATGGCTTTGAGCACATGGGATTTGCCCAAGCCGTTCTCGCCGACGATGACATTGATGCCGACGGCAAACTCCCAGGTCGCGTTGGGTATGCAAGTAAAGTTATTGAACCGAGCCTGCCTGAGCATAAAGTCTCCTGAGTTGTCTAACTGCATTTGCAAGCCCAGCATCCTCGCATCTAGAGGTGGGCCGGGTTGTTTGACAACATTTCATTCTAGGGTGCTGCTTTCATCGCGCACGCGTCCTGTCGGACACGTAACACTCGCCCACACACCCACCTCAATTGCTCCCCCGCCCAGCCAGCCGCGCCAGGGTCCACCACAGAATGCGCAGATCCAGCCGCAGGCTGGCTTCGCGGGTGTAGCGCAAGTCCAGGGCCAGCCGCTGCTCGGGTGTGGCTTGGGAGCGCAAAAGCGCCTGTGCCAGGCCGGTGAGGCCAGGGCGCAGCGTGCAGCGCTGCTGCCAGTCTGCGGGGGTGTACAGCTGCTGTTGAGCGGGTAGGTCGGGCCGGGGGCCGACTAGGCTCATGTCGCCCTTGAGCACATTGAGCAACTGCGGCAACTCGTCCAGGCTGGTGCGGCGTATGAAGCGGCCCACACGGGTGATGCGTGCGTCACCCGCCACGGTGAAATACGGCCCGCTGGCCTGCGCATCCACACGCATGCTGCGGAATTTGTAGATCACAAACAAGCGCCCGCCCCGCCCCACGCGGGTTTGGCGAAACAGCAGCGGCCAGCCGTCGCCCAGTGCAATCGCCAGCGCTACCCCCAGCAATACCGGGCACAGCAGCACCAGCGCCAGCGACGCGATAAGCAGGTCAAAGGCGCGCTTCATGCCCCGCCTGCCATGCCTGCGGCAATGCGCGCTATCTGAGCGGCAATGCGCGCCCGGTCCTGCGCCTGCTCGACGGGGCTGCGGGCTTGCAAGCGCGCCTCGCTCTGGCGCAGCGCCTGCACCGCCTGCGCCCATGCGTTGAGGTCGCCATCGCGAAAAAATGTGCGCGACAAAATCACCGCGCACGAGCCCAGGCGCAGGTGCTCGGCCAGCACGTCCTGGCCCGGCAACAGGCCCTCGTCCACACGGGCAATGCCGCCAAAACCAAAACGCAAGCCCCGCGCCTGTGCGGCCTGCGCCACCGGCTCCAGCAGGCCGTCGGCTAGCGGCTCGAACATGAAGCGGCAACCCAGCGACAGGTGCAAATCGTTTAAGCCCACAAACACCTCGGCCAGGCCAGAGGTGGCCACCCACTGCGGCAGGGAGGCCAGGGCGTCGCGGGTTTCCAGCAGCGCGCTGACCGGCACCCGGCCCGCAACCAGCGCGCAAAAAGCCGCCAGTTCGTCGGCATGGCGGAACATGGGCAGCATCAGCGCGTCGGCGCCACGGGCGATGGTTTGCTCAATCTCGGCGGCGCTGCCCTCGTGCAGGGGGTTGAGCCGCACCATCAAGCGCGCCTGCGTCAGCACCTCGCGGATACGAGCCACGTCGTCCATCTGGTGGCTGCTGATAAAGGTGTTTCGCCCCGCCTGCCGCGCTTGCTTGCCGTGGCGTTCCAGATCCACAAACACGCGCAAGCCAGGCAACTCATCGCAGCGGCGCGCCAATGCCGGGTCGTTGGTGATTTGAATGAAATCCATCATGTCTTCAGCCCCTATTGCGGGTCGGCATGCGCGCGCTCGGGCTGCTCGGCAGGCCCGTCCGGCACCCGCAAGCGCACACCGCTCCCGCGCCCAATCCGCAGGGGCATCAGGCTGCGCAGCACCGGGCTGGCCGCATAGCTGGCAACCAATGCAAGCAAGGCCAATACGATTGCCAGGAAAAGGTCTGCCGCCCCGCCAGACACGGGCGGCACCAGCCCGCCCAGCAGTGCGCACACCACGGCGGGCACCAACATCTGACCCCAAGCCAGCGCGCGCCAGACCAAGCGGCCGCAGGCCAGCAGCAAAGCCAGCGCCACTGCGGCTAGCGCCAGCGCGAACAGCGCCATCACCGCGCCCGGCTCATGCAGGCCACTGAGCGGCAAAGCCACCAAGGCCAACAGGTAGGGCGGTACAGCCCACCGCATACGGCCTCGGGTGGCCAACACCGTTACCAGCACACCAACCAGGGCCTGCGGCGGCAGCGTCCAGGCGCCCCATGCGGCCCATTGCGCCACCTGCGCCACCGCGTCGGGCGTCATGCGCCCCCAACCAAACAGCAAAGACGCCGCAGGTAGCGCCGCGCGGTGCAGCAGTAGCACGCCTACGCAAGCCAGGGTCCAGGCCAGCATCAGCGCACCGCGCACCGCCGCCTGAAAGGCCGCCGGCTGGGCGTGGGCACGCGCAATAGACGCAAAGGCCAGTGCCGCTACCAATTGAACGGCGAGCTGGTTGGGCAACTCCACCAACTTCCACGCGTAGTTGTAGGTGGCCAAGGCGCCCGCGCCCTTTACAGACACCAGACTGCGTGCCACCACTGGCAGCAAGAGGGGTACGCCCGCGACCAACAGCGCCCAGCACCACAGCGAGGCCGTTGGGGCGCCGATGCGCGGCGACTGAACCGTGCCAGCAGCTTGCGGCACACCCGGTGCCCGGCGCAGCCGCAGATGCAGCCACAGCGCACGCCCACTCAAGGCCAGCAGCAGCGCCGCACCCAGCAGGTGCACCACCGCCCCGGGCTGCGCCCAGACTGCGCACAAACCCAGGCCCAGCATCACGATAGAAGACTGCACCAGGTTCATGCCGTACATGCCGAGCGCATCACCCTGGTACTGCAAGCGTGTGTACCACAGGGTGGAAAGCAGCGTCGCTGGCAGCGCCAGTGCGGCCCAGCGCAAACCCGTGTTCAGCCTGGGTTGCACGTCTGGGCCAGCGCCTGGCATCAGCAAGGTCGCTACCCAGCCCGGCGCCAGCGCCACGGCCAGCAGCAGCAACACGCCCAGCAGCAGCAAGACTTGCGCCACTCGGCGCTGCGTCTGCGCCTGCTCAGGCCAAGACTGGCGCGCCCACCAGGGCAGCAAGACCAGGCTCAGCGCACCGGCGGCGAACAGGTTGCCCACCAGATCGGGCAGAGTGAGCATCGCCACCGCCACATCGGCGGCGCCGCTGGTACCCCATACCGCTGCCAGCGCTGACTCGCGCAACACGCCCATCAGGCGGCTGAGCAGTAACAACAGCATGGAGGTGAGGCCCACGCGCCAGGAAAAATACATGGGTGCGATTATCCCGGCAGCTGTACCTCCACCGCATACCGTCGCCTCGGCCTGAACGGGCCGAGCTGGCGCCAGCCCTGCCCTATGCCGCTACACGGTATTCCCCGCCCGCATCATCGGTGCGGCAACGGTGCGCCGGGTCAAACTTAAAATCGGCGCCCAGAGTCGCGTCGCGGCTCCGCCCAACGCCTGCTTAACCGCGAACCGCCTGCAACCCATGACCACCAGCACCCCACCCCACAGCCCTGCGCCAGCCAGCCCCACCGCGCCCGCGCCGGATGAAAACCAATTGGTGCTAGAACGGCGCGACAAGCTCAAGGCACTGCGGCAGGCGCAAGCGCTGGGCCAGGGCGTGGCCTTTCCGAATGACTTCAAACCCAGCCACCATGCGGCAGCCCTGCTGCAAGCGCATGGTGACGAAAGTGCCGAGGCACTGGCTGCTGTGGCCGAGGCGGGCCGGGCAAGCCCCATCCGCCTGGCCGGTCGCATGATGCTCAAGCGAGTCATGGGCAAGGCCAGCTTTGCCAGCCTGCAAGACAGTTCGGGCCGCTTGCAGGTGTATGTGACGCGCGACGCTGTGGGCGAAGCCGCCTATGCCGCGTTCAAACATTGGGATTTAGGCGACATTGTGGGTGTAGAGGGCACGCTGTTCAAAACTCGTACCGGCGAGTTGTCGCTGCACGCGACCCAGGTACGGCTGCTCACCAAAAGCCTGCGCCCCATGCCTGACAAATTTCATGGCATGGCCGACCAGGAAACCAAGTATCGCCAGCGCTACCTGGACTTGATGGTGGATGACGCGGCGCGCCAGCGCTTCGTGGCACGCAGCAAAGCGGTGGCGGGCATACGGCAGTTCATGGTGGAGCACCACTTTTTAGAGGTGGAAACACCCATGCTGCACCCCATACCCGGCGGTGCCAACGCGCGCCCCTTCACAACCCACCACAACGCGCTGGATCAGCAGATGTTTTTGCGTATCGCCCCTGAGCTGTACCTCAAGCGCCTCATCGTGGGCGGCTTTGAGCGTGTGTTCGAGATCAACCGCAACTTCCGCAACGAAGGCATTTCGGTACGGCACAACCCCGAGTTCACGATGATGGAGTTCTACGCCGCCTACTGGAACTACCGCGACCTGATGGACTTCACCGAAAGCCTGATCCGCCACACGGCGCAGCAAGCCCTGGGCCGCCTGGACCTGAGCTACGGTGGCCGCGCGGTCGATCTAGCCGCGCCTTTTGCGCGCTTGACGATTCGCGAAGCCATTGCCATCCATGGGCCAGCGGACGCGCGCGTGGACGACGCCGCTTGGCTGGTAGCCGCGCTTCAGCGCTGCGGCCTGTCGGAGGAGAAAAACCGGCTCTCACAGCGCAGCCTGGCCGGCTTGCAGGTGCTCTACTTTGAGGAGACGGTGGAAGAAAAACTGTGGCAACCCACTTTCATCATGGAGCACCCGACCGAAATCTCGCCACTGGCACGCGCCAACGACGAGCGCCCCGAAGTCACCGAGCGCTTTGAGCTGTACATCACCGGGCGCGAATTCGGCAACGGGTTTTCCGAACTGAACGACGCCGAAGACCAGGCGGCACGCTTTGCCGCCCAGGTGGCCGCGAAAGACGGCGGCGACGACGAAGCCATGTACTTTGACCACGACTTCGTGCGCGCGCTGGAGCACGGCATGCCGCCCACCGGCGGTTGCGGCATTGGCATCGACCGCTTGATGATGCTGTTGACCGACAGCCCCAGCATCCGCGACGTGATTTTGTTTCCCGCGTTGCGGCACACGGCTGCGGCCTAGGCCATCACCTGTCCCCCACCTTTATCACCTGCGCCACTTGGCTCCTGATCCTGCCGCGAGCGCCCTCTTCTCTCAGCAACGGAGAAACCCAGCATGTCAGCCCTGCACAACATGGTTCAAGACCCTGCGTTGATCTACTACTACCTGCAAAAAGCCATACGCGTGGTCGGCCTGCGCCGCGCGCTGGCTGGCGTGGTGGCGGCTTGGGTACGGCTGCGCACAGCAAGCCACCCGGTGGCAGGCTCGGCTGCGGCGCAGCAGATCGCCACCGAGCTGACACAAAGCGGCTTTTGCTTGCTGCCTGACAAGCGCCTGACGGCGCCCCAGGTGCAAGCGGTGATGCAGCACCTGGCGGGCAAGCCACTCATCGACTACTACGACCCCGAACGCCGTTATTCGCTGGAAGACCTGCCCGCCACGGCGACCAAGGCACATTACCAGCCTGGCGACGTGTTGGCCTGCCGCACACTGACCGATCTGGCCAACGACCCGGAAGTGCTGGCCGCAGTCACCATGCGCCTGGGCGCCAAGCCCACCATTGCCACCGTCGATGCCTGGTGGACTTTTGGCGAAAACAACGAGGCCGGACAAATTGCCCACGACGACATCTACCACCGCGACGTGGACGACCTGCGCTTTGTGAAGCTGTTTCTCTACCTCACCGATACCGACGAGCGCAATGGCGCGCACCGCTTCATTCTGGGCTCGCACCAAGACAGCCATTGCACACAGCGCGGCCCCATCAGCGACGAAGCGGTACAGCGTATCTACGACCCCGCACGCTTCAAAACCGCTGCGGGCAGCGCGGGCACGGTGTTCATGGAAGAAACCTGGGGCATCCACCGTGGCCTGCTGGCGCGCCAAGGGCGGCGGCTGGTGTTCCTGGTGCTCTACGTGCTAGCCGCAAAAACCCCGCATGCCGCACCCCTGCAACGCCAACGGCTGCCAGCGGGCTATGACCCATACATCAACCGTTACCTGTTCATATAGGCTGCAAAGCAGCTGCCAGAACACCGCGCAGCTAAGAAGCCGTGCCGCTCACCCGCCTCAAGGCAGCAGGCCCAGCGCGTGCATATAGGCGGCATCGGTCATCAGCGCGTCCCACTGTTGGGCCGGGCCAGTGGGCAGCAAGGCCAGGCGGCGCTGTTCGCTGGCCGCACGCGGCAGCCAGTCGCCCTGCACCTGGGCTTGGGCTAGGCCGTCTAGCAAGTCGTCTAAGTCGCCACCCTCACATTGGTTGCACAGCAGCACCAGGTCGCAACCGGCGTGCAAGGCGGTGATGGCCGCTTGGGTGTAAGTCCATTCCTGCCCGTTGATGCGGCGCGCCCCGGCCATGCTCAGGTCGTCGCTGAATACAGCACCGCCAAAGCCCAGGCGGGTGCGCAGAATGTCTTGCAGCCAACGGCTGGAAAAACCCGCGGGCAGGCTGTCCACACGCGGGTAAATCACATGCGCGGGCATCACCGCCATCAGGCTGGCGTTGAGCCATGCATAAGGCGCGGCGTCGTCAGCCAGAATGGCTTTGAGGCTGCGGCGATCCACCGGCACCTCGGTATGCGAATCGGCCTTGACAAAGCCATGGCCCGGGAAGTGCTTGCCGCAATGGGCCATGCCGCTTTGCAGCAGGCCGTGCATCAGGCTTTTGGCCAGCAGGCTGACCACGCGTGCGTCGCGCGCAAAGGCGCGGTCGCCGATCACGCCGCTGGCGCCATAGTCCAGATCCAGCACCGGCGTAAAGCTGAAGTCCACGCCGCAGGCGCGCAACTCGGCGCCTAACACCAAGCCGCAGGCGCTGGCCTGGTTGCAGGCCGCCAGCGGGTCTTGCAACCAGCGCTCGCCCAGCACGCGCATGGCGGGCAGGTGGGTGAAGCCGTCGGTCTTAAAGCGCTGCACGCGCCCGCCCTCATGATCCACCGCAATCAGCACGTCCGGGCGCACGGCCTTGATGCTTTGGCACAGGCGCGTCAGCTGCGCGCGGCTTTCCCAATTGCGCGCAAACAAAATCACGCCGCCAGTGAGCGGATGCGCCAGGCGGGCCTCGTCCAGCGCACGCAAGCGCGGGCCAGGCAGGTCGATGATGACGGGGCGGTGGTGCAGCATGGGGCGGCATTATCCGGTGTGGCCTTGTGCGCGAGGCGCGCTACAGTGCCCGTCGCCCGATAGACTTCTACCGAGCCAGCTTTTCTTCAAGGTTCGAGCTGGCCATCATCAATGCGCGACATCGCTCTCAAGCAACAACCGGACATAGCGCGTGTACGGCATTCCCTTGGCCTTGGCCTTGGCTTTCAACGCATCCAGTAGGGATTGAGGAAGGCGCATGTGCATCGCAGCCGCCTTCGGCTCGAACTCAAAGTGCAGTGGCCTGAAACCAGACAGGTCGTACTCAGAGAGGTCTGCCGTAGCAACGAATCGCTGCGCATCTGCATCAGTTGCGAGGGAGAGCATGGGCTTTGCTTTGGATTTCATAGTGGTCGATCTCCTTCTGGTGCATGTAGCGGGCGCTGATGGGGCGAAGCATGGTCTTGGCATCGACCTTGCGCAGCATGAAAACCAAGAAGACGTAGCGCCCCGCCTGCGTCTTTCCGATGCCTCTTATGCGTGACTCCTGCGGGTGAGGGTCTGGCATGACCGCAGGCGTTCCCCGGAGAACCTGCTCGATCTCTTCACGAGAAACACCATGCTTGCCGCATTTCGGCCAGTTACCTTTGTCCCAGTCGAATCCTGCTATTCGCATATTTTTATTATATACGTTTGTCTATACAAACAGCAGACCAAACGTCAGAGACGGCATTATCCGGTGCCGCTCTGCGCGAGGCGCGTTACAGTGCCCGTCGCCCGATAGACTTCCACCGATTTAGAACGCCCTCAAGGTATTTTCCAAGCCCGTCAGCGATGGCCCGTGGGATGCTGCCGAGTCAGCCGCACAACATCGGGGGGCGGTCAACGAGGCAATAGAGTGAAACAGGAACGACACCATGACCCACACCCAACAACGCGCCGCACTGCAAAGCCAAATTTGGAAAATTGCCAACGAGGTGCGGGGTGCAGTCGATGGCTGGGATTTCAAGCAATACGTGCTCGGCACGCTGTTCTACCGCTTCATCAGTGAAAACTTTGCCAGCTATATCGAAGGCGGTGACGACAGCATCCACTACGCCGAGCTGCCTGATCGGGTCATCACCCCGAGCATCAAAGACGATGCCATTAAAACCAAGGGCTTCTTTCTTTACCCCAGCCAGTTATTCGTCAACATCGCCGCCAATGCCGACACCAATGAACGCCTGAATACGGACTTGGCCGCTATCTTCGCCGCTATTGAAAGCTCAGCCAATGGCTACCCGTCAGAGCGTGACATCAAAGGCTTATTCACTGATTTTGACACCACCAGCAATCGGCTGGGCAATACGGTCAAAGACAAAAATATCCGCTTGGCTCGCGTACTCAAAGGCGTGGCTGGGCTGGATTTTGCGGATTTTGAAGGCAACCATATTGATTTGTTTGGCGATGCCTACGAGTTTTTAATCTCCAACTACGCCGCCAATGCCGGCAAATCAGGCGGTGAGTTTTTCACCCCGCAACACGTCTCCAAGCTAATTGCCCAATTGGCCATGCACAGGCAAACCAGCGTGAATAAAATTTATGACCCGGCCTGTGGCTCGGGCTCGCTGCTGCTGCAAGCCAAAAAGCATTTTGACCAGCATTTGATTGAAGACGGCTTTTGGGGGCAAGAGCTCAACCACACCACCTACAACTTGGCGCGCATGAACATGTTCTTGCACAACGTCAACTACGACAAGTTCAACATTCAATTGGGTGACACGCTGCTCCACCCGCATTTTATTGACGACAAACCTTTTGACGCCATCGTCTCCAACCCACCGTATTCGGTGAGGTGGATAGGCGCAGACGACCCCACCTTGATTAACGACGACCGCTTTGCCCCGGCAGGCGTATTGGCGCCAAAATCCAAAGCCGACTTTGCCTTTGTGCTGCACGCACTCAGCTACCTTTCCAGCAAAGGCCGTGCGGCTATTGTTTGTTTTCCTGGTATTTTTTACCGGGGTGGGGCTGAGGCCAAAATTCGCCAATATCTGGTGGATAACAATTACGTCGAAACGGTGATATCGCTCGCGCCCAATTTATTTTTTGGTACTACCATCGCTGTGACTATTTTGGTGCTTTCCAAACACAAAGCCGAAACCACCATCCAATTTATTGATGCCAGCGCGCTGTTTAAGAAAGAAACCAATACCAACACACTGCTGGATGAGCATATTGAGAAGATCATGCAAGTGTTTAACAGCAAGGCCAACGTCGATCACTTTGCCCAATCCGTTCCCTGTGAAAAGATTGCTGCCAACGACTACAACCTTTCGGTCAGCAACTACGTAGCAGCCAAAGACAAGCGCGAGGTGATAGACATTGCTCAACTCAATGCCGAACTGAAAACCACCGTTACCAAAATCGACCAACTACGAAAAAGCATTGATTCCATCGTGGCTGAGATTGAAGGCGAGGAGTTGGAGGCATGAGCGAACCGCAAGACAAGATCAAACTGTTTGAATCTCGGCAAATCCGCGCCGAGTGGGATGCTGACCGCGAGAAGTGGTGGTTTTCGGTGTTAGACATCATCACCGTCCTGACCGATCAGCCTGACTACAAGAAGGTTAGGAACTACTGGAAGTGGCTCAAAAACAAACTGATCGCTGAAGGCAGCCAGTTGGTTAGTGTGACTAACCAACTGAAAATGGCAGCGGCAGACGGCAAAAAATATTTGACTGATGTGGCCGACACCGAACAAATCTTGCGATTGATTCAGTCCATCCCCAGCAAGCGGGCCGAACCCTTCAAGCTGTGGCTGGCGCAGGTGGGCAGCGAGCGCTTGGACGAAACCGTGGACCCGGAACTCTCCATCGACCGGGCCATTCAAAACTACCGCCGCTTGGGGTATAGCGAAAACTGGATTAACCAGCGCATCAAATCCATCGAGGTGCGCAAAGCGCTGACGGACGAATGGGACAAAGCAGGCGTTCAGCGCGGGCAGGAGTACGCCGCCTTGACCGACCTCATGAGCCGGGTGTGGAGCGGCATGGCCACGCGTGAATACAAACAGCACAAGGGGCTGAAACAGGAAAACCTGCGCGACAACATGACCAACACCGAGCTGGTACTGAACATGCTGGCCGAGGTAGCCGCCACGGATATTTCGCAGGTGCGCAACCCCGAAGGCTTTGCCCAAAGTGCGGAGGTGGCCAAAGAAGGCGCAAAAACAGCCAAGGCTGCACGCCTGCAATTGGAAAAGAGCACGGGCAAACCCGTAGTGAGCAAGTTAAACGCCAAAAAGCTCGCCGCGCAACAACTGGAAAGCGACATGAATCGCAGCAAGAAGCAACTGGCCCGAAAAAGCAGCGGGGAAAGCCGTGAGTGATACGAACTTTTTGGACAAGCTGCTGGATGGGGTTGAGGTGGAGTGGAAGGCGCTGGGAGAGCTTGGTGAGTTGGTTCGTGGTAATGGATTGCAAAAAAAAGACTTCACTGAAACAGGTGTGCCCGCCATCCACTATGGTCAGATTTATACCTATTACGGCTTATCCACTACGAAAACAAAATCTTTCGTATCTTCCGCTTTGGCGAAACAGTTGAGAAAAATTGATAGGGGCGATGTTGTCATCACAAACACAAGTGAAAACCTTGAAGATGTGGGTAAGGCTCTTGTTTATCTTGGCGAACGCCAAGCCGTCACTGGTGGACATGCGAGCGTGTTGAAGCCAGGCGAGTGTATATTGGGAAAGTACTTTGCGTACTTCACTCAGACGGATGCATTTGCAAGCGAAAAAAGAAGATATGCCAAGGGCACTAAGGTTATTGATGTTTCGGCTACTGATATGGCTAAGATAAAAATACCTATTCCCTGCCCAGATAATCCCCAAAAATCACTTGAAATTCAAGCCGAAATCGTCCGCGTATTGGACACCTTCAGCGAGCTTACCAGCGAGCTTACCAGCGAGCTTACCAGCCGCAAAAAACAATACAACTACTATCGTGACCAGTTGTTGAGTTTTGAAAAGAGGGATGTGGAATGGAAAACTTTGCCCGAGATGGCTCTTGATTTTGGGCGCGGAAAATCCAAACATCGACCAAGAAATGACGCGAAATTGTATGGCGGCAATACTCCTTTCATACAAACAGGCGATATCAGGAATGCATCGCACATCATCATGCGACACAGTCAAACCTACAGTGAGCTTGGCCTAAAGCAAAGTAAGTTATGGCCCAAGGGAACGCTTTGCATCACGATTGCAGCCAACATTGCGGAAACATCCATACTAGGCTTTGATGCTTGTTTTCCTGACAGTGTTATTGGCTTTGTTGCCGATCCTAAAAAAACCAGCGCTGGTTATGTTGAATATCTTCTACAATCCACTAAAAACAAACTAGAAGAAAAAGGAAAAGAGAAAAGCAGCGCACAGAGCAATATAAATATTGTTACTTTTGAACAAATGCAACTACCGTTTCCATCGCTTTCCGAGCAAGCTCGCATCGTCTCCATCCTCGACAAATTCGACGCGCTTACCAGCTCCGTCACCGACGGCTTGCCCCGCGAAATTGCATTGCGACAAAAACAATATGAGCATTACCGAGACTTACTGTTGAGCTTTCCCAAGTCTCAATAGTTAGGGGCATAATATGGGCAAGACGCTGACTGAAATCGCTCAGCAACTAAAAGACGTTGATAAAAAAGTACAGTTGATCTATGCCTTTAACGGCACGGGCAAGACGCGCCTTTCGCGTGAATTCAAGGAACTGGTTTCACCCAAAAATGATGATGAAGAAATGCAGCCCTCAGGTTTGACAACCAAAAAAATCCTCTACTACAGTGCGTTCACGGAGGATTTGTTTTATTGGGACAACGACCTGGGGCAGGATGCCGAGCCGAAACTGAAAATTCAGCCCAATGCGTTTACCAAATGGGTGCTGGAAGAACAAGGCCAAGACCAACGCATCACTGCCATTTTTCAGCACTACACAAGCGATAAGTTGACGCCCCATTTCAGCCTGGATTTTTCAACAGTAAGTTTTTCATACGAGCGCGGCAATAATGAGCCAGAACCCCATATAAAAATCTCTAAAGGCGAGGAAAGTAATTTCATTTGGAGTATTTTCAATGCGCTGTTGGAGCAGTTGATTTCTGAGTTGAATACCGCAGAGCTTGCCAACCGCTCCACCGATGTATTCAATAATCTGGCATACGTTTTCATTGACGACCCGGTGAGCTCACTGGATGAAAATCATCTAATCGAGCTGGCTGTCAACTTGGCGAAGCTGATCAAATCCAGTCAGTCCGATTTGAAGTTCATCGTCACTACCCACAGCCCGCTGTTTTACAACGTGCTCCACAATGAGCTTGATCTGAGTAAGAAGGGAAAAAAAGAAGCTTGCTATCTATTGGAGCGCTTCGAAGATGGCTCATTCGATCTGAGCGTTAAACATGGCGACTCCAACAAGAGTTTTTCCTACCATCTGCACCTGAAGCAAACCATCGAATTGGCGATTGCTGAGAACCGGGTTGAAAGGTATCATTTCACCTTGTTGCGCAATCTCTACGAAAAGACGGCCAGCTTCCTGGGCTATCCGAAGTGGTCAGAACTCTTGCCTGATGACAAACAACTCTATCTGACTAGAGTCATGAATTTCACCAGCCATAGCACGCTGTCCAATGAGGCCGTTGCGGTGCCAACGCAAGCCGAGAAAGCCATGGTCAAGTTGTTGCTGGATCATTTGAAAACCAACCATGGCTTTTGGCGATCGAATGAAATAAACGGGAGTGCCAATGCCAACTGACTGCCCCGTCAAATTGCAACTTTTCGGACCGACGTGACCGATGCGGAACAGCTCTTACGGCTCATCCAATCCATCCTCTCCAAGAAGGCCGAAACGGGTAAAAAAGTGATTGGTTCCAAAAGTGCCAAGGAATTGTGGCGAATCCATAAAGAAAAAAAGTCCGATTGAAGAAGCCCCTATGACAGACTACAAAACCATTGCCGAGTCCAAAAATTTCATCGTTCTGGACCAATACACCAGGGCGTGGCAGGCCAACGAGAGCTACCAAAGCGAAGATGCGCTAGAGCGTGAGCTGATTCAAGACTTGCAAAACCAGGGCTATGAGTTTGTGCCTGGGTTGAGCAACCCCGAATCTTTGCTGGCCAATGTGCGCGTGCAGTTGCAAGCGCTCAACAATGCACAGTTTTCAGATGCCGAGTGGCTGCGGTTTGTACAGACGTGGCTGGACAAACCCAGCGATGGCGTTGTGGAGAAGACCCGCAAGATTCACGACGACTACATTCACGACTTTGTGTTTGACGATGGGCACATCCAAAACATCTACTTGCTGGACAAAAAGAACATCGCCCGCAACAAGGTGCAGGTGATCAAACAGTTTGAGCAAGCGGGTGTGCATGCCAACCGCTATGACGTGACCGTGCTGGTCAATGGGCTGCCGCTGGTGCAGGTGGAATTAAAGAAGCGCGGTGTGGCGATACGTGAAGCGTTCAACCAGGTACATCGCTACAGCAAAGAGAGCTTCAACAGCGGGCAGTCCTTGTTCAAGTTTTTGCAGTTGTTTGTGATTTCCAACGGTACAGACAGCCGTTACTTTGCCAACACCACCCAGCGCAACAAAAACAGCTTTGACTTCACCATGAACTGGGCGAGGGCGGATAACAGTTTGATCAAGGATCTGAAAGACTTTACCGCCACCTTTTTCCAGAAAAATACCCTGCTCAATGTGTTACTGCGTTATTCGGTATTCGATATCAACGACACGCTGCTGGTGATGCGCCCCTACCAAATTGCCGCCACCGAGCGCATGCTGTGGAAGATCAATTGTACTTATGAAGCCAAGAACTGGAGTAACACGGAAAGTGGTGGCTTCATTTGGCACACCACTGGCTCTGGCAAGACGTTGACCAGTTTCAAGGCGGCGCGTTTGGCAACCGAGTTGGCATACATTGACAAGGTGTTTTTTGTGGTGGACCGCAAGGATTTGGACTACCAGACCATGAAGGAATACCAGCGCTTTTCGCCAGACAGCGTGAATGGCTCCGACAGTACCGCTGGCCTCAAGCGCAATCTGGATAAGGACGACAACAAAATTATCGTCACCACTATCCAGAAGCTCAATAACCTGATGAAGAGCGAAGGGGACTTGCCCATTTACAACCAGCAGGTGGTATTTATTTTTGACGAGTGCCACCGCAGCCAGTTTGGTGAGGCGCAAAAGAACCTGAAGAAAAAGTTCAAGCGGTTTTATCAGTTTGGGTTTACCGGCACACCGATCTTCCCGCAAAATGCCTTGGGTGCTGACACCACCGCCAGTGTTTTTGGCCGTGAGCTGCATTCCTATGTGATTACCGATGCCATTCGTGACGAAAAGGTGCTGAAATTCAAGGTGGATTACAACGATGTGCGCCCACATTTCAAGGCCATTGAAACTGAGCTAGACGAAAAAAAACTCAAGGCGGCAGAAAATAAGCAAGTTTTGTTGCATCCCGACCGTATCCGGGAGATTACGCATTACATCTTGAATAACTTTCGGCAAAAAACCCATCGCCTACAGGCTGGAGCCCTAGGTTTTAATGCCCTATTTGCGGTGAGCAGTGTGGATGCAGCCAAACTGTATTACGAGTCGTTCAAGGATTTGCAAAAGAACTGTGACAAGCCGCTAAAGGTGGCCACTATTTTTTCGTTTGCGGTTAATGAAGACCAAGAGGCCATCGGTGATATTCAGGATGAAAGCTTTGATGTTTCAGCCATGAATAGCAGCGCCAAAGAGTTTTTAAATTCCGCGATAGCCGACTACAACGCACTGTTCAAAGCCAACTTCAACGTGGATAGCAACGGCTTTCAAAACTATTACCGTGATCTTGCCAAGCAAGTCAAAGCCAAGGAAATCGACTTGCTGATTGTAGTGGGTATGTTTTTAACGGGCTTTGATGCCCCCTCGCTCAACACCTTATTTGTAGACAAAAACCTGCGTTACCATGGTTTAATGCAGGCGTATTCGCGGACCAACAGGATTTTTGACGCCACCAAAACATTTGGCAACATCGTGACCTTCCGTGATTTAGAGCAGGCCACCATTGATGCCATCACCTTGTTTGGCGACAAGAACACCAAGAATGTGGTGCTGGAGAAAAGCTATAAGGAATACATGGAAGGCTTCACTGATGTGTTGACCGGTGAAGCGAGACGCGGTTTTGTTGAGGTGGTGAAGGAGTTAGAGCAACGCTTTCCCGATCCATCGGTGATTGAAAAAGAATCGGATAAAAAAGCTTTTGCCAAACTGTTTGGCGAATATTTGCGCATCGAAAACGTGCTGCAAAATTATGACGAATTTGTGAGCCTGCGTGCCTTGCAAACCATGGACATGAGCGACCCTGCAACGGCTGGGGCGTTTAAAGCCAAGCACTACCTGAGCGATGAAGATTTGGTCTCATTGCAGGCAATCAAGATGCCCACTGAAAGGAAGATCCAAGATTACCGATCAACCTATAATGATATTCGGGACTGGCTGCGTCGTGATAAATCAGCCAAAGAGAAAGAAGAGTCTGTTATTGACTGGGACGATGTAGTTTTTGAAGTAGATCTGCTGAAATCACAAGAAATTAATCTAGATTTCATTTTAGAATTGATCTTTATTAACAACAAAAAGGTTAAGGATAAGGTAGCGCTGGTTGAAGACGTTCGCCGCTTGATTCGCGCCAGTCTGGGCAATCGTGCCAAAGAAAGCTTGCTTGTTGATTTCATCAACCAAACAGACCTCAATCAACTAAGTGACAAGGCCAGCGTGATTGACGCCTTCTTCACCTTTGCACAAGCAGAGCAGCAGCGCGAGGCATATGAGCTGATTAGCACCGAGAGTCTGAATACCGAGGCGGCTAGGCGCTACATCATGACATCGCTAAAACGTGAATACGCCAGCGAAAATGGCACTGAACTGAATGCCGTTCTTCCCAAGATGAGCCCACTTCATCCGCAATATCTGACCAAAAAGCAAAACGTGTTTCAGAAAATGGCTGCTTTTGTTGAGAAGTTCAAAGGTGTGGGTGGGCAGCTCTGAGAGACAAATATCACAGGAAAAACCTGAAATGAAAGCCAAAAAACACCCCCGGCTGGAGCGACGTTAAACCTAGAAACCGCAGTTGACCGCTTCATGGCGGTCAAAAAACGGATGCATAAACACGGCGATGGCCCCCTGCATCTACTCACCTGGTGGGTGAGGTCGCTACGTGCCCGACAAGCACCGCCCTGGGATGCCCTGGCGGTGTTGCTCCTCCTTGCTGGCATCAGCCAGCCGCGTCGTCGCGCCTGGCCAGGCCATCCCACGGCGGCACACTCGGGCGCCTCCAACTGCGGTTTCTAGGTTAAAACCAAACTGGCCGAGTTCGACCGCGCCGGCCTGCTGGGGTTGGTACAGGACTTGTACGCCGCCAGCAAGGACAACAAGGCGTTTCTTCATGCCCGCTTTGGGCTGGGCGATGACCCGTTGGAGCCTTACAAGGATGTGATCATCCGCTGGATCAATCCGCCAGACTTTCGCGATCCACTCTCTGTCAGCAAAGCCAAGAAGGCCATCAGCGACTACAAAAAGGCGCTGGGCCAGCCCCAGGGTTTGGCCGAGCTGACGGTGTTTTATTGCGAATAGGTGTTCGCGTTTCTGGCCGGTTGCGGCGTGGAGGACGTGGGCTTTTATGACGCGCTGGTGCGCATGTTTGAACCTAGGAACCGCAGTTGGACGCGCCCGAGTGTGCCGCCATGGGCTGGCCTGGCCAGGCGCGACGACGCGGCTGGCTGATGCCAGCAAGGAGGAGCAACACCGCCAGGGCATCCCAGGGCGGTGCTTGTC